>Ga0105046_10007747_pt1 | contig 16885 bp, 16 predicted proteins | sample MAT03_FD_78385 | JGI IMG/M metagenome (GOLD analysis project Ga0105046, IMG submission 78385) | Freshwater microbial communities from Lake Fryxell liftoff mats and glacier meltwater in Antarctica - MAT-03 (megahit assembly) | ecosystem: Environmental > Aquatic > Freshwater > Ice > Liftoff...
GGGCAACGTGACCTACGACTTTTTTACTCCCAATCGGAGCGAAAGTCCCACTCCGTTTGATGCGCGAATAAGCGCGCCGGATCGACCGGGACTCTCACCAAACTTACCGCAAGCAAATGATTTTTTTGCATTTTTTTCAGGCCGCCTTTTCGGTAAGTACAAGGCCGAACTGTGCGGCCTTTCGCCGTAGTTGGCGTAGTTGCTTGTCCCGATGCTCTGATTCGAATCGGTCGATGCCGTGTTCGATGTACGCTTGTCCTTGCGTGAGCATGGCGTAGATCAGCCGGGCTAGGTGGTGCGCTGTTGCCTTGATGGCACAGGCTTTGGGCATCCTCGCCAGGCGACCAAAATCCGCCATTCACACAGCAATTTTAGCGACATTCCTGATAACCAGATCTTCAGTTTTCCAGCTCGTGAGCATTACAACTAGCCGCAGAGCGCGGCAAAAAAATCCCGCTGCGGTTCGCAGGCTCACCGCATCCTTCTTGAGCTAGAGATCAAGGCACTGCCACTGCACACTGGCATGCACCACGGTGCAACGGTGGTGGGTCGCGGTGGCGATCTCTATGGCGCCGTCAACCTGGCGGCGCGACTGCAAGGCGCTGCGAGCGACGGCGAATTGTTGGGGAGCGACGCGGCGGTCGCCAGCCCTTAGCGATTGGCGTGGCGAGCGAGGCGCATTGCGGCTGAAGAATATTCCGTTGCCGGTGCATGCCGGCGTGCTCTTCTGCTAATTAAACACGTCCGTTACCAGAAGGTCCGTACGCAAATGCAATGCATTCGCATTTGATATAGTGGTCTGACTTGGATTTCCCCAGACCATCGGAGTCGCATCAATGAACTTGTTCCGCTATTGCATCCTCGGCTTGGCGCTGATCACGTCCGCGCCCGCCTTCGCCTCCGGCTTGGCCACCTGTGATTCGGGTGATAAGGCCACTTGGCAGGCCACCAGCGTGCTCGAAAAGCAGCTGACCGAAAGGGGCTGGAACGTGCGCCGCATTAAGGAAGACGGCGGTTGTTACGAGGTTTACGCGCTGGATGAAAAGGGTGTCCGCGTGGAGGCCTATTTCCACCCGGTCACCCTCGCGGCCGTGCCGATCAAAGATCATCACTGATCCGGAGTCGCCCGATGCGTCCTGCCAATGGACAGGTGCGTGTGTGGGATGTGCTGGTGCGCGTCCTGCATCTGGCGTTTATCGCTGGGGTGACAGCCGCCTGGTTCACTCGCCACAGCGCCGGACGCTGGCACGAGTGGATCGGTTACGCGGTCTTGGTCGCGCTTTGCATGCGCCTGATCTGGGGCGTTGCCGGGCCGGTGAGCGCGCGTTTTGTGGGATTCGTGCGCAATCCGCAGAGCACCCTGCTCTACCTGCGACAACTGCTGCGCGGGCAAGCCCCGCGCTACGTCGGCCACAATCCGCTGGGTGGGTGGATGATCGTGTGGCTGTTGACACTGCTCGCGGTGATCAGCTTGAGCGGTTGGCTGTCGACCACGGATCGCTACTGGGGCGTGGCCTGGGTGATGAACCTGCATCTATGGGCGACTTGGGCGCTGCTGGCGTCGATTCCGATTCACATTGCAGGCGCTGTGCACGCATCACGCAAGTTTCGTGAAAATCTAATCGCATCGATGCTGCACGGCCGCAAGCGTGGCGCGCGCGGCACTGATGTGGATGTGCCCTGGTAGTCTGTCGGACTTTCGAAACTCCGACAGGCCGCTGGGCCTGGGTAAAAAACCGATGGCCGGACAGCCCGCAGCCCTCGTTGTTCATGCAGCGCTCGGCGACGAGCTGGCGCATTTGTCGCGGATGCGTGCCAGCAGCGCCTGCCACGATGCGGCAAAGGCCTCGACACCCGCGCGCTGCAAGCGAGTCGCCAGCGCGTCAATATCCACGCCCTGGCCGCGGAACGCTTCCAGCACTTCTTCGGCATTGCCGCCATCGGCCGGCAAGACGCCAATAAGCTTGCCGTGCTCGGCGAAGGCCGCCAAGGTGAGCTCCGGGATCGTGTTGATGGTGTCGGGTGCCGCCAGGAACTCGACGTACAGCGTGTCGGCTGCTGCCGGGTCCTTGGTGCCGGTGCTGGCCCACAGCAGCCGCTGCGGCCGCGCGCCGGACCGGGCCAGCTGGTGCCAGTGCGGTGAGTTGAGCAGTTCGCGGTAGGCGGCGTAGGTGCGCGTCGCGATGGCGATACCCAGGCGGTTGTGGAAGGGCGGCGGGAGCTGCGAATTCACCGCCACGTCCCAGCGACTGACAAACAGCGAGGCCACTGAGTGCACGTTCGGGTCCAGATCTGCTGCGATGCGGCGTTCGATGCCACGCATGTAGGCAGCGGCAGCCGCTAGGTACTGCGTGGGCGAGAACAACAGGGTGACGTTGACCGGTACGCCGGCGAAGATCGATTCCTCAATGGCTTCGATGCCAGCCGGCGTGCCGGGAATCTTGATGTATAGATTCGGTCGGTTCGCCGCCTTGTGTAACGCTGCCGCAGCTTGGATGGTTCCGGCGGCATCGTCGGCCAACAGCGGTGAAACTTCCAGCGAGACCCAACCGTCGAGCCCATGGGTGGCATCGAAGATGGGGCGAAACAAATCGGCCGCCTTGGTCAGATCGTCCAGGGCGAGCAGGAAGAATAGCTCCTCGGCAGACTTGCCACGCCGCGCCAGCCGGGCAATCACCTCGTCATAAGTGCTGCCGTGGCCGATCGCGTGTTGGAAGATGGTCGGGTTTGAGGTCAGGCCGGTCACGGACTTCTCGGCGATGTAGCTCGCCAGCGTGCCCGACTCAAGCATGGCGCGGCTGATATTGTCGACCCACAGGCTCTGGCCGAGGTCATGCAGGTTTTGAGTGGGTGTGCTCATGGCAGCTCCTTAGATCGCCCTCGCCTGAGGGCTCGTTCGTCAATAACTTGGACTTTTTGCTCGCTGGCTGGGGCGCGCTGCTTCGTTGCGACTCGCTTGTGTGGCGCGCCACACAAGCGCTCATCGCGCCTCGCATCCCGCCCCAATCCGACGGCCAAAAGTCCAAGTTATTTCCTCACGAGCCCTAAGCGGGACGCTGGATCAGTGAATGGAGATCGAGTTCGACGAGTTCGCCGATATGCTCGATGCTGAGGTCGGCGGCCGCATACTTGGCGACTTCCGCTGGGTCAAGCGCATAGTGACCTTGGCGCACGAAAATGGTGGTCAGCCGTTCCCGCCAGATCGCCTTCATGGCCGCCAGAATGCGCAGCTTGTCGTCGACCATCACGTAGTGCCGGGCTGGATAATGGCGCTGCACGGCGTCTAAGCTCTGCTCCTTGTGCACGTAGATCAGCGCGCGGCCCTCGACGGCGTCCCACAGACCCGAGCGCTGCAGCTTGCGCGGCTGCAGCACCACATCGCCATCGGTCAGGAGCACGGTCGGGCCAAAGCGACCGAGGTGGTTGAGGGCCTGCAGCGCACCCGCATAGAGGCGATCGGCGTAGGGGTAGTCGATGAGAAACGCGGACATCATCAACAGCCGCTGCTCGTCGGCGCTGCCCGGTTCGACGTCGAGTCGGAAGCGCTGCAAGGCGCCCAGATAATCGGGATAGCCGAGCTCCACGCGCAACCTGTCGAAGATCACCCAATAGCGCTGCGCTGCGCTGCCAAACTCGCCCTTCAAGTGCTCGCGCAGATCGTTGACGGTGCGGTCGCCGTCGAGCAAGGTGTTGTCGACGTCCAGCAGAAAAACGATGTCGGCGGTCATCGCAGACCTCGTCCGGCTGGTCCGTTCGGCGTCGGCGCGTTCGCGGGCGGATTTTTCCAGCCGCCGTCGCCGGCGATCAGCGCATCGGCCTCGGCCGGGCCCCAGCTTGCGGATTCGTAAGGCAGCGCAGTGCCATGCTCGGCCAGCACCGCCTCGACCACGGTCCAGGCCGCCATCACTGCATCTTCGTCGGTGAACAGCGCGCTGTCGCCGGCCATGGCGTCGCCGAGCAGACGTTCGTAGGTCGAAATCGTGTCCGGATCGCCTTCTTCCAGGTATAGCTCGCGCTGCACACCGATGAATTGCCGGCCAGGGCATTTGGTGCGCGCCGCCAGCGCAATGCCAGGCTCGGGCTGCAGGCGGAAGCGAAAGTAGTTGGCGCGGCCAGCGGCCGGCCCGGAATCGTCGAACAGCCGCTGCGGCGGTGGGTGCATCTGCACCTGCACTTCGACCATCGAAGTCGGCAAATGCTTGCCGGCGCGCAGGTACCAGGGCACGCCGGCCCAGCGCCACGAGTCGATATACAGGCGCAAAGCGCAGAAGGTCTCGACATCGGAGTCCTTCGCCACGCCTTTTTCGTCCCGATAGCCCATGTATTGACCACGCACCAGATCGGCCGGCTTGAGCGGCAGCATGGCGCGCAACACGCTAGCCTTGGCGCACTGCACGCCTTCGAAACTCTGCGAGGCCGGCGGCTCCATTGCCAGCAGCGCGACAATCTGGAACAGATGGTTCTCGACCACATCGCGCAGGCAGCCGGCGCTTTCATAGAAGGCGCCGCGCGTGCCTACCCCGAAGTCTTCGGCCAGCGTCAGTTGCACGCTGGCGATGTGGTGGCGGTTCCACAGCGGTTCGAGGAAGGAGTTGGCAAAGCGGAAGTAGAGAATGTTCATGATCGCCTCCTTGCCCAGGTAGTGGTCGATACGGAAGATCGACGACTCGGGAAACACCGACTGCGTCACCGCATTCAGTTCGCGCGCCGAGGCCAGATCGCGACCAAAGGGCTTCTCGACGATGACGCGTGCATCCTGCGCCAGGCCGATCTGGCCCAGGCTCTGGATTACGGTGGCGAACAGCGAGGGTGGAATGGCGAGGTAGAAAGCCGGCCGCTTCGCACTGCCAAGCGCCTCTTTCAGCGCTGTGAAGGTCCTTGCGTCGTTGTAGTCGCCACTGACGTAGCTCATCAGCACCAACAGACGTTCGAACGCGTCAGGGTCGTCGATACCGTTCTCGTGCTCCTCGTCCTGCAGGCTGTCCCGTACCCGGGTTTGCCATTCGTCAGTGCCCCACTTGGATGAGGCGACGCCGATCACCGGCACCGTCAGATGGCCCTTCTTGAGCATCGCGTAAAGCGCTGGAAAGATCTTCTTGGCGGCGAGGTCGCCGGTGAATCCGAACACCACCAAGGCGTCGGAATGCGCTTGATCGGTGTTGGCGCTGGCGCTAACGCTCACGGTGCACCATCCGCGGGCTTCTCGACGTGGCCGCCAAACGCGTGACGCATGGCCGAGAGCACCTGATTGGCGAACACCGCCTCACCGCGCGAGGCAAAGCGCTCGTGCACTGCCGCGCTGAGCACCGGCGTCGGCACCGCCATGTCGATCGCCGCCTGCAGCGTCCAGCGGCCCTCGCCAGAATCGGACACGCGGCCGTCGAAGGCGGCAAGCTGCGGATCTTTCAACAATGCGCCTGCGGTCAGGTCGAGCAGCCACGAGCCGATCACGCTGCCGCGTCGCCAGACTTCCGCGATCGCGGGCAGATTCATATCAAAGCGGTAGAACTCGGGATCGCGAAGCGGCGTAGTTTCGGCGTCACGGCTGTGTTCTTGCCGGCCGATATTGGCCTTGCGCAGGATATTCAGGCCCTCGGCATAAGCCGCCATCAAACCGTATTCGATGCCGTTGTGGACCATCTTGACGAAGTGGCCGGCGCCGGAAGGACCGCAATGCAGAAAACCTTCTTCAGCCGGCGCGATGGGGCCCGTGCGGCCCGGCGTGCGAGCTGCCGAGCCCACGCCGGGTGCCAGCGCCGAAAAGATCGGCAGCAGGTGGTCGACGATGGCCTGCGCGCCGCCGATCATCAAGCAATAGCCACGCTCCTCACCGGCAACGCCACCGCTGGTGCCGACGTCGACATAGTGCACACCGGACTCACGCAGCTGCCCGGCACGGCGTAAGTCATCGCGATAGTAAGAATTGCCACCGTCGATCACGATGTCGCCATCCTGCAAGTGCGGCGCCAGCGACGCGAGTGCGCTGTCGACGACCGCGGCCGGCAGCATCAGCCAGACCGCGCGCGGTCGCTCTAGCGCCGTGATGAATTCCTCGACCGATGCCACTCCCAACGCGCCCTCGGCCTGCAGCGCAACAACCGCTTCTGGCCGGGTGTCGTGGACGACGCAAGCATGTCCCACTTTCAACAGGCGCCGCACCATGCTGGCGCCCATGCGGCCGAGGCCGATCATTCCGAGTTGCATGCGTTCTTCGCGTCCTTTGCGGATAAGGGGTATTTGCCCCAACCACATCCAAGCTGCGCGCCCAACTCGGGTGGGTCTGTGCGCTGTCAAACAGACCCGGCGCTGGCGCGCGCACAATGTAAGACAGGGCTCCAAGCGCGATGGCTGAAGGTGAATCCAGGGTGAGCGACCAGGGCCAAACGCAAGCCATACGCGCTGCTTTCCAAGCGACCGAGTCAAACTTGGGTGTCATCAGCGCCGTGCGTGGCAGTGTCGTCGATGTGCGCTTTGAAGGTCGCCTGCCGCCCATTCGCACCTTGCTGCGCGCTGGCGGCGATGGTGCCATCGCGATCGAAGTGCTCACCCAGATTGACGCCCGTCATGTGCGCGGCATCGCGCTCACACCCACCCAAGGTCTGGCGCGTGGCATGCCGGTGACCGACACCGGCGCTCCCCTATTGGCGCCGGTCGGCAAGGCTATCCTGTCACGCATGTTCAACGTCTTCGGCCATGCCATCGACCGTCAGGACGAACCGGTGGATGTGAGCTGGCGTTCGGTGCACCGCGAGCCACCGCCGCTGATGCATCGCAAAACCAGCTCGGAGATCTTCGAGACCGGCATCAAGTTGATCGACGTGCTGGTGCCGCTGGAAACCGGCGGAAAGGCCGGATTGTTCGGCGGCGCGGGCGTCGGCAAGACCGTGCTGCTGACCGAGATGATCCACAACATGGTCGGCAAGCAGCAGGGCGTCAGCATCTTCTGCGGCATTGGCGAGCGCTGCCGCGAAGGTCAGGATCTCTACGCCGAGATGAAAAAGGCCGACGTGCTGAAGAACATGGTCATGGTCTTTGGCCAGATGAACGAGCCGCCCGGCGCGCGTTTTCGGGTCGGCCAGGCCGCGTTGACCATGGCTGAGTATTTCCGTGACGATGAGCAGCGCGACGTGCTGCTGCTGATCGACAACATCTTCCGCTTCATCCAGGCCGGCTCCGAGGTCTCCGGCCTGCTGGGCCAGATGCCCTCGCGCCTGGGCTACCAGCCGACCATGGGCACCGAGCTGTCGGCGCTGGAAGAGCGCATCGCCAACACCGACAGCGGCGCCATCACCTCGATCCAGGCGGTCTACGTGCCGGCCGACGACTTCACTGACCCGGCGGCGGTGCACACCTTTTCGCACCTGTCGGCGTCAATCGTGCTGTCGCGCAAGCGCGCTGGCGAAGGCCTGTTCCCGGCCATCGACCCGCTGCAGTCAAATTCCAAGATGGCCACGCCGGGCATCGTCGGTGCGCGCCACTACGCGCTGGCGCAGGAGATCCGCCGCACGCTGGCGCAATATGCCGATCTGAAGGACATCATCGCCATGCTCGGCCTGGAACAACTGGCGCCGAGCGATCGGGATATCGTCGCCAGGGCGCGCCGGCTTGAGCGCTTCCTAACGCAGCCCTTTTTCACCACTGAGCAGTTCACCGGCCTACCCGGCAAGTTGGTCAGGCTAGCCGACACGCTGGATGGCTGCGAACGCATCTTGCGCGACGAATTCAAGGATTGGCCAGAGAGCGCGCTGTACATGATCGGTGCGATTTCCGAGGCGAAAAGAAGCGCGAAAGGCGAAGCTAAATCCCCCGCCGCGACTACACCGCCTGGGGTGGCCCATGCGCCTTGAAGTGGTGCTGCCGTTCCGGGTTTACATCGACGAGAGCAAGGTATCGCGCATCGTTGTAGAAACGTGCGAGGGCTCCTTCGGCCTGCTGCCGCATCGCCGCGACTGCGTCGCCGCCCTGGTCCCGGGCATCCTGAGCTATGCAAGCGCAGCCGACGGCGAAGTCTTCGTCGCGGTCGACGAAGGCGTGCTGACCAAGATTGGCGATCAGGTGCGGGTCGCCGTGCGGCGTGCCTCGCGCGGCACCGATCTGGCGCAACTGCGCGCAGCCGTACAACTCGATTACCTGCAGCTGGACGCGCTGCAGCAGGCCGCACGCGCGGCCACCAGCAAGTTGGAAAGCGGCTTCGTCGGCCGTTTCGCGAGGTTCCACAATGAATGAACCGACGACCGACAACAAACGCGCCGAGCAGATCGGCAACAAGGCGGCGCGCAAGCTGCGCGCACGCGCCGATGACGCGCCGGGCGTGTGGTCGGGTCTAGGCATGATGGGCCTGATCGGTTGGTCGATTGTGGTGCCGACACTGCTAGGCGCGGCGCTGGGGATCTGGCTGGATACCAAGCACCCCGGCGCGCACCCATGGTCGCTGGCGCTATTGATGGCCGGGCTGGTGTTGGGCTGTCTGAATGCGTGGCGCTGGGTCGCCCAGCAGGACCGTGCAATGCACGCAGCAACTAAGCAAAAGAAAAACAATGAATGAACTGCTGACACTGACGCTCGCCGCCGCCGCTGGTGTCGTGCTTGGCCTGTTCTTCTTTGGCGGCTTGTGGTGGAGCTTGCGCCGGGCGCTGGCGTCGCCCAGGCCAGCGTTGTGGATCGTCAGCAGCTTTCTGCTGCGTATGGGCGGCGTTGCGGGCGGCTTCGTGCTGGTCGCCGCCGGTGATTGGCGGCGGCTCGGCTTGTGCCTGCTCGGATTCTGGGCGGCCCGCTGGTTCGTCGTGCGTGCGACGGCCGCCCAATCCAGCTGCACGACCAGGATGAGCGCTCATGCGCCTCAGCCCTGATCAGTTGATCTTCTGGCAGTTCGGGCCGTTCACGCTCAACGCGACCATCGTCTATACCTGGGCGCTGATGGCGGTGCTGGTGATTGGTTCGATGCTGGTGACGCGCAAGCTGTCCAGCGAGCACCAGCGCTCGCGCTGGCAGAACCTGTTGGAAATCGTCGTCACCGGCATCGTCGAGCAGATCCGCGAAGTGGGTTTGGCGCGGCCGGAGCGTTATCTGGCCTTCCTCGGCACACTGTTCCTGTTCGTCGCCGCCGCTGCTCTGGCGACCGTGGTGCCCGGCTTTGAGCCGCCAACCGGATCGCTGTCAACCACCGTCGCACTCGCGTTTTGCGTGTTTGTCGCGGTGCCGCTGTTCGGCATCCGCGAGCAGGGTCTGGCCGGCTATCTGAAGTCCTATCTCGAACCCACGTTCATCATGCTGCCCTTCAACATCATCAGCGAAGTCTCGCGCACCTTGGCTCTGGCGGTGCGTCTATTCGGCAACATGATGAGCGGCGCGATGATCGTTGCCATCTTGCTGATCATCACGCCCTTCCTGTTTCCGGTGCTGATGACGCTGCTCGGCCTGCTGACCGGCATGGTGCAGGCTTACATCTTCAGCATTCTGGCGGCGGTCTACCTCGCCGCCGCCACGCGGCCGGCACCATCGCCCGACGAGCCCACCGCGACCGCCCCCTGAACACCACAAGGACCCCCTCATGGACAGCTTGACCACCATCGCGGTATTTTCGATCGTCATTGCCGGCATCACCACCGGCTTCGGCACCATGGGCCCGGCGCTGGCCGAGGGCCGTGCGGTGGCCGCGGCAATGGTGGCGTTGGCGCAGCAACCGGATGCCTCGGCGACCATCACGCGCACGTTGTTCGTCGGGCTGGCGATGATCGAGTCAACCGCAATCTACTGCTTTGTGGTGTCGATGATCCTGATCTTTGCCAACCCCTTCTGGAACGCGGCGCTGACGCAAGCGACGGGCAAATAAGCCATGTTGATCGACTGGTTCACCGTCGGCGCGCAGGTGCTCAATTTTGTGCTGCTGGTCTGGTTGATGAAACACTTTCTCTACCAGCCGGTGCTCAATGCGATCGCCGCGCGCGAGCAGCGCATCGCCGACCAGATCGCCGATGCCGCCGCGAAGGAGGCGCAGGCGACGACCGAACGCAAGACTTTCGAGGACAAGAACAGCGCTTTCGACCTGCAGCGTGCAGGGTTGCTGGAAAAGGCGACCGCAGACGCCAATGCCGAAGGCGCGCATATTGCCGGCGAGGCGCAAAAGGCGGCAGCTGCGGCTGCCGTGCAGCGCCAGCAAGCGCTGGCCACGCAGGCCGCGCAGCTGCAGCAATTGATCGCCGGCCGCGCCGTGCACGAGGTGTTCGCCGTGGCGCGCAAGACCCTGGCCGATCTGGCCGACGTGAGCCTGGAACAACGCATGGTCGAAGTCTTTATCCGGCGCCTTGGTGAACTGCCCGACCCGGCCAGGAAGCAACTGGGGACGGCCTTGAAGCAAGGCGCCGATCCTGCCCTGGTGCGCAGCCACTTCGAGCTGCCCGCCGATCAGCAGGCGGCGATCGGCAACGCCATCAATACGAACTTCTCCACTGAGGTAGTTCTGCGCTTCGAGACCGCGGCCGATGCTGTTTGCGGCATTGAGTTGAGTGTCGGCGGGCAGAAGCTGGCCTGGACCATCGACGAGTACCTGCGTGATCTGGAACAGGAGGTGGCCGCGCTGCTGGTGCCGGCGGAGAAGCCGTCCGCCGCTTCCAGAAAGCTCGATGCGCCCCAGGCCGATCAGGTCTGCGCATGAGTTCCGCGCCCAACCCCGTGCCGGCCGCTCAGGGCGATGAGCTCGCCGCTGCTGCACTCGACCGCAGTTTCGCCGCGCTGACGCAAGCGCGCGACGCCTTCGCGCCAGCGCTGTTGCCACGCGAAGTGGGCACCATCACCAAGGTGGCCACCGGCATTGCCCATGTCAGTGGCCTGCCGGGTGCCGGCTTCGAGGAATTGCTGATGTTCCCGGGTGGCATCGCCGGCATCGCCTTCAACGTCGATGAACACGAGCTCGGCGTGGTCTTGTTGGGCGAGTACTGGCATCTGCAGGCTGGCGCCGAAGTGCGCCGCACCGGTCGCGTGATGGACGTGGCCGTCGGACCAGGCCTGCTCGGGCGGGTTATCGACGCGCTCGGCAAGCCGCTGGATGGTCGCGGCGCGGTCGAGGCAACGGAGCGCTTGCCGATCGAACGGCCGGCCGCCGCCATCATGGACCGGGCGCCGGTCGAGGTGCCACTGCAGACTGGCTTGAAGGTCATCGACGCGCTGATTCCGATCGGCCGCGGCCAGCGCGAACTGATCCTCGGCGACCGCCAGACCGGCAAGACCGCGATCGCGCTCGACACCATCCTCAACCAGCGCGGGCAGGACGTGATCTGCGTCTATTGCGCCATCGGCCAGCGCGCCTCGGCGGTGGCCAAGGCGGTGGCCACGCTGCGCGACAAGGGCGCGATGGACTACACCGTGGTGGTCGTGGCCGAAGGCAACCAGCCGCCTGGCCTGGCCTACATCACGCCCTACGCGGCTACCAGCATCGCCGAATACTTCATGGAGGCCGGCCGCGACGTGCTGATCGTCTACGACGATTTGACCCAGCACGCGCGCGCCTACCGTGAACTGTCGCTGCTGCTGCGCCGGCCGCCGGGGCGCGAGGCCTTCCCCGGCGACATCTTCTACATCCATTCACGACTGCTCGAGCGCTCGACGCATCTTCGCCCCGAACGTGGCGGCGGCTCGCTCACCGCGCTGCCGATCATCGAGACCGAGGCCGAGGACATCTCGGCCTACATACCGACCAATCTGATCTCGATCACCGACGGGCAGATCTACCTGTCACCCTCCCTGTTCGAGCTCGGCGTGCTGCCGGCGGTGGACGTGAGCATGTCGGTATCGCGGGTCGGCGGCAAGGCCCAGCGCGGCCCCTTTCGCGCCGTGGCTGGCGATCTGAAGCTGGCCTATGCGCAGTTCGAGGAACTGGAAGCCTTCTCGCGCTTCGGCGCGCGGCTCGACGACGCCACGCGCCAGACCATCGCCCACGGCCAGCGCATTCGCGCCTGCCTGAAGCAAGCACAGTTCGACCCGGTAGCGGTGCCGGCGCAAATCGCCATCCTGGTGGCGCTGACTGCCGGCCTGTTCGACGCCGTGCCGCTGCCGCGCATGATCGAAGCGCAAGCGGCGGTTCGAGACGCCGCGGCCAGGCTCGCCAAGCCGCTGCGCGAACGCGTGCTCGGAGAGCACAAGCTCAACGACAAGGATCGCACGGCCGTCATCGAACTCGCGGCTGCAGCGTTGCACCTAGAAACCTCAGTTGACCGCTTCCCATCACCCATAACGCGATGATTGTTTTGACTTTTCAGCACTTTGATCAGTTCACCTGTAGTGTGAGTACACTACCGGGCAGATTGCACGGTTCTGGGGGGGGTGAGAACCGGCGGCTTGCGCCGCATGCGGCGCGCCGGTTGGAACGCACGCAAGCACAGCTTGCGGGCCGGGACATGGCTGCGTTGCAACTCGTTGGAATGGAACAACCATTCCTTCTCATTGCGCTTATGCCCTGCACTGCCATAACCGCACACTCTACCCCGTCCAACTGAGGTTTCTAGGTTGAAAGCCTTCGCGTCAGAGTCAGACACCGAGTCCGCGGCGCCGACGGATTCATGAGCGCGCGCAACCGATCCCCGGCGTTCATCCCGCCGCGCGCAGCGCGCCAGGCGCTGCCGTGAGCGACAGCATCGCTGCACTGCGACGCAAGATCACCAGTGCTGGCGATCTGCACGCAGTGGTGCGCACGATGAAGGCGCTGGCGGCATCTGGCATCGGTGCCTACGAACGCTCGGCGCTGGCGCTCGCCGACTACGACCGCATGGTCTCTCTGGGCCTCGGCGAGTGTTTTCGGCAAGCCCGGACCCGCGCCGACGCCGCTCCAGAGCGCTCGCCGACAGGCGCATCGGAACCGATCGGCGCCATCGTCTTCGGCTCCGACCAGGGGCTGGTCGGCCCATTTAATGATGTGATCGCCGACCAGGCCATTGCCACCCTCGCCGGTCTGCCCGGTCGGGCACAGGTCTGGGCCGTGGGTGAACGCGTTCAGGCACGCCTGAGAGATGCCGGTCTAGACGTTTTGGGCACCTACGCTGTGCCGGTTTCGGTCGAGGCCATCGCGCCGCTGGTCGCGCAGATCCAGATCGACAGCGAGGCGCGCCGCACCATCAGCGGCATGAAGCAGATCCATGTTTTCCACAACCGGCCCCTGGCCGCTTCACTGTACCAGCCGATCAGCCAGCGGCTGTTGCCACTCGACAACGCCTGGCAGCAAAGGCTTGCGGCCGTGCCCTGGCCCGGCAAGGTCTTGCCGGAGGTGATGGACCAGGGCGCGACGACGCTGCTCGCTCTGATCCGCGAGTATTTGTTCATCTCGCTGTTCCGCGCCTGCGCCGAATCGCTGGCCAGCGAGAACGCCAGCCGGCTGGCGGCGATGGAACGCGCCGATCGCAACATCAGGGAGCTGCTCGAACAGCTGCACGGCCGCTTTCACCGGTTGCGCCAGAGTTCGATCGACGAGGAACTGTTCGATGTCATCGCCGGCTACGAAGCCCTGGGCCCGCGCTGAGCGCCCCGTCCCAACCACGAAGCCCGCGTGCGCTGTCGCACAGACCGCCAACAAGCGAGCGTGTCCCAATGGCTTATAACCCTAGAAACCTCAGTTGACCGCTTCCTATCACCCATAACGTGATGATTCTTTTGACTTTTCAGAACTTCGATCAGTTCACCCATTGGGTGAGTCCGCTACCGGGCAGATTGCACGGTTTTGGCGTTCTGGCGGAACATGGCTGCGTTGCAACTCGTTGGAATAGAACAACTATTCACCTCGGCCTGCAAGCAAAGCTTGCATGCGTTCAAGCTGGCGCGCGGCATGCCGCGCAAGCTTGCCAGCCTTCACCCTCATTGCGCTTATGCCCGGCACCACCATAACCGCACACTCTACCCCGTCCAACTGAGGTTTCGAAGATAACAGTGCCGTATACGCCGTGTTCACCAGCCAGACCACCACTTCTGATTTGTCCGCCCAGCTTGCCCAGACATCGTGCAGTGCAGTACGCGGACGACGCTCGGTGAAACTGCCGCATCTGCGCACCAGCCTCGGCAATTGAACAGAGGAACACCATGTCTACGCGCCACGAAACCCTGACACCCGAGCTGCTGGCCCGCATGGACGCTTATTGGCGTGCCGCGAACTATCTGTCGGTAGGCCAGATCTACCTCTACGACAACCCACTGCTGCGGCGCCCGCTGGCGCTGTCCGATATCAAGCACATGCTGCTCGGGCATTGGGGCACGACGCCAGGGCAGAACTTCATCTATGTGCACCTGAATCGGATCATCAAAAAATACGACCTGGACATGATCTACGTCTCGGGCCCCGGCCACGGCGGGCCGGCGGTGGTCGGAAACACCTACCTCGAAGGCAGCTACAGCGAGGTCTATCCCGATATCAGTCAGGACGAGGCCGGCCTGCAGAAGCTGTTCCGTCAGTTCTCCTTTCCCGGCGGCATCCCCAGCCACGCATCGCCCGAATGTCCGGGCTCGATCCATGAAGGCGGCGAACTCGGCTATTCGCTCAGCCATGCCTTTGGCGCGGTGTTCGACAACCCTGAGCTGATTGTTGCCTGTGTGGTCGGCGATGGCGAGGCCGAGACCGGGCCGCTGGCCACCGCCTGGCATTCCAACAAGTTTCTCGATCCGGTGACCGATGGCGCGGTGCTGCCGATCCTGCATTTGAACGGGTACAAGATCGCCAACCCGACCGTGCTCGCGCGCATCACCCGTGAGGAACTGGAGCAACTGCTGCGCGGCTATGGCTGGACGCCGCTATTCGTCGCCGGCGACGATCCGGCCCTCATGCACGAAGCCATGGCCACGGCGCTGGATACGGCGGTCGAGCAGATCCACAAGGCCCAGCGTGATTCCCGCGCCACGGGCAAGGCGCTGCGCCCGCGCTGGCCGATGATCGTATTGGATTCGCCCAAGGGCTGGACCGGGCCGAAAGTGGTCGACGGCCTGCAGATCGAAGGCAGCTTCCGCGCCCATCAGGTGCCGATCAAGGACCTTGCCAAGCACCCGGGCCATCTGGCCTTGCTCGACGACTGGCTGAAAAGCTACCGGGCCGAGGAACTGTTCGACGCGCAGGGACGGCTGATCTCGGAACTGGCCGAACTGGCACCCGTTGGCGCGCGGCGCATGGGCGCCAATCCGCATGCCAATGGCGGCCTGCTGCTGCGCGATCTGCACCTGCCCGATTTCCGCGACTACGCCTGCGAGGTGCCGGCGCCCGGCGCTCCCGGCATTGGCGACACCCGAGTGCTCGGCCCCTTTCTGCGCGACGTGGCGAAGTGGAACGAGGCGCAGCGCAACTTCCGTGTTTTCGGCCCCGACGAGACACTGTCCAACGGGCTGGCAGCGCTGTTCGAGGTCACCGAGCGACAGTGGGACGCGGCCACCGAGCCGGGCGATGAGTTCCTGGCGCCCAGCGGCCGCGTCATGGAAATGCTCAGCGAACACCAGTGCGAAGGCTGGCTCGAAGGCTATCTGCTGACCGGCCGCCACGGAGTCTTCAACTGCTACGAGGCCTTCATTCACATCATCGACTCGATGTTCAACCAGCACGCGAAGTGGCTGAAAGTGACCACGCAGATTCCGTGGCGACGCAAGATCGCGTCGCTGAACTACCTGCTGGCCTCGCATGTCTGGCGCCAGGACCACAATGGCTTCACCCATCAGGACCCGGGATTTATTGATCATGTCGTCAACAAGAAAGCCGAGGTGGTGCGCGTCTACCTGCCGCCGGACGCCAACTGCCTGCTGTCGGTGATGGACCATTGTTTGCGAACCCGCCACTACGTCAACGTGGTGATCGCCGGCAAGCACCCGGCGCCGCAATGGCTGAGCATGGATGCCGCCGTCAAGCACTGCACCGCCGGCATCGGCATCTGGGAGTGGGCCAGCAAGGAGGTTGAACTGGCGCCCGATGTAGTGATGGCCTGCTGCGGCGACGTGCCGACGCTGGAAACGCTGGCGGCGGTGTCGATCCTTCGCGAGCACCTGCCGAGCTTGAAGATCCGCGTCGTCAACGTGGTCGATCTGATGCGCTTGCAGCCGCACACCGAGCATCCACATGGCCTGGTGGATGCCGACTTCGACGCGCTGTTCACCAGGGACAAGCCGATCATCTTCGCCTTCCACGCCTACCCCTGGCTGATCCACCGGCTGACCTACCGCCGCACCAACCACGGCAACATCCATGTGCGCGGCTACAAAGAAGAAGGCACGATCACCACGCCCTTTGACATGACCGTGCTCAACGACCTCGACCGTTTCCACCTGGTCATGGACGTCATCGACCGCCTGCCGCAAACCGGCGAGGCGGGCCAAGCGCTCAAGCTCCGTCTCAAAGACAAATTGGTCGAACACCGGCAATACATCAACAAAAACGGCCAGGACCTGCCGGAGATTCGCAACTGGCGGTGGGGAGGCTCTCGGTGAACCCATGTCATGGGTTGTTGATTTGTCATTGCGAGGCATGCGCCGCCATCAAATCCAGGCAGGCGACCACGCTCAGCGCATGCCGTGGCAATCCAGTGACTTTCGCGACGCTTAGGGCTCCCTCGCAATGACCAGTCTTGTGGGTTCAGGTGCGCAGTTTCCGACCGGAACTGGGATCTCGCAATGATCTCCAACCACGCCGCCTGAACCGTGCAATCTGCCCCGTAGCGCACTCACCCAATGGGTGAAAGAGCGAAATTGCTGAAAAGCCAAAAGAATCATCGTGATATGGGTGTTAACTGAAGTTTCGGGGTTCATTTCCGCGTTGAAAGGTATCGTAACGCATTGATTCATAAAGCTTCCATGCGCAATAGCTTGGTATCAAGTTGCAAGGCTTGCACGAAGAAGCGATTAACGTGTAGGTCAATCGTTTGCATAAGCACATCAA
>Ga0105046_10007749_pt1 | contig 16878 bp, 14 predicted proteins | sample MAT03_FD_78385 | JGI IMG/M metagenome (GOLD analysis project Ga0105046, IMG submission 78385) | Freshwater microbial communities from Lake Fryxell liftoff mats and glacier meltwater in Antarctica - MAT-03 (megahit assembly) | ecosystem: Environmental > Aquatic > Freshwater > Ice > Liftoff...
GTTGCCACTGGCACTTCAATCGCAATGGTGTGACAGTTGTACTTGGCCACCGCATCGCGACCGGGCCTACGGAAACCACCCACGTCGAATGCACCACCCAAATCGACGAAGAACGGATCGTCAACTGGTCCGCAGAAAACACGCTCGCCGGTTGACGCTGTCATAATTGACTTTGTCGCCAGGGCATTGTAGCTCGCAGCACCCAAACCTACCGTGGCATTCTCAATTGAGCGTGGTCCGATGTTAGCGGGTGGAACAGTACCGTTCATTACGATGGTTTGGAATGTCCGGCCACCGTCAATGCTTCGCTCACAGGTATACGTTGACTTCTGATTTTGCTTGCCCAACCGGATGTTGAAAAACGTGGTTGGGTCTTCGTTCATGATCTTGAACGTAAACCGGTACAAAATATCGTCGCCGGGTGTAGCTGCGTTGTTTTTTACGTGAATCTCATACCGGATGTTCTCGCCAAAGGTGTACCAGTTTGGACCTCCATTGGGGTCTTCAAACGGAATATAGTTGGCAATCAGAACAATTTTCTCCGCATCCGTTGGACTCTTGAACGCGTAAACGTCGGTATTATCAGCCAGCGGATCGTTCGAGATCAGCGGGGCTTCCCGGTGACTGGAAGCCACCGTCTGGCTAAATGGCACGTACGTCAGTGCGGCCATCAGCAAAAAGGATAGTATTTTTTTCATTGTTGTGTCTGAAGAATGATGATAGCTTATTGACGGGCCCTAAGGCTATAGTCGAATCCTCTCCACGGTGTTTGTACGTACGGGAAGGTAGCGCGCAGTGTCGTGTCGTTTTTAGTTGGACCAGCACTAAAGCCAAGTACGTTCCCCAGATTAGCCGTTACAGGACTTGGCGAAACACCGGGCGTAAAGTCATCATACCACAAACCAATAGCGGCCAGAACCACGCCACCTACGGCCTGCAACTCAATCGTGGTTACGTCATCTTCCAGTCGGCGACCGTTGGGAAAACCATCCATGTTGGGAATAAACTGTAGGTTCGGATTGGTGTAGGTCGGATTGGTCAAGCCCAGCACCGCAGCTTGCACTAAGCCCAGAGAGCTAAAGTTAGGATCATTCCGTGGCGTAGCGGGTACAGCCATGTTCAGGCGCAACATATCGCCCAGGGTAGGCAGGAAGTTGTGGATGAAAGGCTTGCCTGCCGCCAGTGGGTTACCGTTTTTGCCCGTTGCCAATTGATAAGGCCGCAGGTTTGGTACTCCGGTGTAGAAGATCGGCAACAGGTCAACCGCCCGTGGGCTGGCCGCATCAGGTAGCAACACACCACCAAAAGCGGCTTCGGCCAAGGCTGTGCCATCGAGGGCTGCATTGCCTTTCAAGCCAAACAGACCCGGCTTGCCATTACGGAAGTCGAACGATCCCAGTGACTTCGACTGAATACGCAGACCACGCAACGAAGGCACGGCTCCACCAAACTGAGAATCGTCCATATAAAGAGCAAGCTCAGGATTGGTGAAGTACTTGGCGAATTGCAGATCTTCGCCATTATAAGGAGTGAAGGCGTTCCACTTATCTTTCACACCGATGGGAATGATGGCTTCGTTGACCAGAGGCATTCCCAAACGCGACACCTGAACCCAGTTGCCATCAAGGCTCACATCACCGCCTGAGTTGATCGTTCGGATCATCCGGCGGCTCGATGAAGCCCAAACACCGATCACAAAATCAGGATCGAGGATGTTTGATGCCTGCGACAACATTTTACCGTCTCTTTGCAACAGATTGATCGGGATTTTCAGGGCAATCGTGTGGCAGTTGTACCGGGCAACGGCATCTTTGGGCCGGTTCACCGAGTTGCCTTCAGGGCGGAAGTTACCCACATCGAACGCACCAGCCAGATCGACAAAGAACGGATCGTCGGCAGGGCCGCAGAAAACCTGCTCACCCGATGAGGCCATCATAATGGCTTCAGAACGAAGCATTTCGTAGGTTTTACCTAAGCCGACCGTAGCATTATTGATGGAGCGTGGCCCAATGTTGTTGGCGGGTACAATACCGTTGGCAATAACGGTCGTAAAAGTCATACCACCATTGGTGCTTTTTTCGAGCCTGTAGGTGGTTTTGAGGTTTTGCTTACCCAACCGAATATTGAAAAACGTGGTCGGGTCTTCGTTGGTGTTCGTAAACGTGAAGCGGTACGTGATGTCGTCGCCGGGTGTGTTGGCGCGGTTCTTCACGTGAATTTCGTAGCGGATATTTGACCCGAAGTTGTAGTAGTTAGGCCCTCCTTCTGGTGATTCAAAAGGAATGTAGTTCGCAATAATCGTGATCGTGTTCGGATCGTCAGGACTCTTGAAGGCGTACACGTCGGTGTTGTCGGCCAACGGGTCAGTGGAAATGAGCGGGGCTTCGCGGTGGCTGGATGCATAGCCGCTGAAGCCCATCAGTAGTAGGGAACAACTGAGAATCAACTTCCTCAGATGGACCATACGCAAGGGAGAGATGCGCATACTGGTTGAGTGTTTAAATGTTGAACTTGAATAATAGTCCGTAGACTGAACACGTACTATATACTCTTGCCAGATGCCTTTGGATTTTTAGATATTAAAAAAAGTATAAAACATGAGGGAACGGGATTTTTACATAGTGTTTTTGACTGTTTGTTACTGTTGTATGTGGATTAATTTATTTGGGGACAACAAAAAAAGCCACTCGAAAGTGGCTTTAGTGGAATCAGTTATATAGTTGGCTTATAGAGTGTTAGTGCCTTCGGTTGGCCCTTATCCGTCAGTATTTCACCCCTTTCAGTCCGGCTAATGACTGCCGAACACTCTCGGTTGGGGTCAACGAACCATATTCTTCCACTTCTACAATGAAGTGTTTGACACCCGCTTTTGCCCCGGCGGTCATCATGCTGGCCAAACCCAAATCACCCTTTCCAATCACGGTAGAATTCTTGTGATTTTTAGGGTCGCGGTCTTTCACGTGGGCCATGTTAAACCGACCGGGATACTTCTGAAAATACTGGATCGGGTCTTTGCCCGGCTCAATAACCCAGAATAAATCCAGTTCGTAGTTGACCAATTTCGGGTCCGTGTTCGTTAGTAGCACGTCGTAGGGAACCTGCCCCTCCAGTTCAATAAACGGGTAATCGTGGTTATGGTATCCAAAACCCATGCCCCGCTCTTTAGCCATTTGGCCAAACTCATTGAACTGCCCGGCAATTTTTTTAAACCCGTCGATAGTGGTGCGTTGCTCCTTACCAATCCACGACACCACAATGTTCTTGAAACCTGCGGCAGCGGCCTCGTCCATCGTTTTGGGCATATCTTTTTCGATACCGCAGTGCGTAGAGATCGGTGCCAGTCCCTCGTTTTTCAGGAACGATTGAAAGGCAGAGGAGGGCATTCCCCAAGTGAAGCCCTTGCTGCCGGGATAGCTTTCAATTTCCTTATAACCCATTTTAGCGACGGCCTGAAGCGTTGCTTTGGCATCGCGTTCCATGTCGTCGCGGAGGGAGTAAAGTTGCAGACCGGGTTTGGTTACGGTAGCGGCATCGGTACGATTCGCCAGGGCAAGACCAGCGGTCATTAGGCTGGCCTGTTGCAGAAAGGAGCGTCGGCTGAGTGTCATATCAGGTAATTTTGTTAGGTGGTCCAAATATGGCGTTTTTTAACTGTTGACCCAACAGCAACTGCCCGCTTTTTCCATACTGAATGTTGATGCCAGGATCGAACAGCCCCTGTCGGGCATAAACGGTTTGGTACGACGGAATAGTAATCGGGTGTTTCAGTTGAACCACGTGAGTGGCGGTTGGGAGTTTGTTGTACGACCCCGCATTAACGACGCAATACGGATTTTTCGGGTCGTGTTGGCGGGCGGTGCTGTCAGGAAATAGTTGTTCGGTTCCTGTTGCAAGATCTGATTGAGTGCGCCGACACTATAAAACTAGCACCGGTCGGAAATAAGGCCCGTCAGTCGAACTTCGTGTTCCGTGGTGCTGACAGACTCTGTTACGCTGCTGGTAAAATTCCCCTCCTACAGTCCGTAAGTAACGCGCCCAAGGGTAGGCATATCGGTTACATCAACTCACAATTTGTACTAGAATTCCATTGTCCCGAAAAATAGAGCCTGAGTATCGAGGCTAACTACCGTTTCATAAACGATAGAGTTAAGTTGCTTTTTCAAATTTTGAATGGGTTTGCCGCGAAAAGGCACAAGTTGTTTCGTCATTATTCGGTTGGCTGTTTTAGAAGTTGGCGGATCAAAATGAGATGTCTGAACAAAACAATTGGAACAATAAACGTAGGTAGCCAGCTAAACGGAAAATAGGTAAGGGCAATGTTGGGCTGATCGAACGCGAATTGTTGCAAAGGCGTAGGTACGGTTGGGGCCGATATTCAGGCGAAGATGGGCAAAGAGAAAATGCCAGAAGGTGTCAACAGATATGGGTAATGACTGTCGGAACTTTTCTGTCTCTTGTTGTTTGTACTGGCTTTTGAGTACTTTCTTTTCGTCTTTTTCGTTGATAGGTGTTTTAACTTCAACTGTCGCCTACAACCCGGAAATGCAAGCCTTTATCCTACTTCGTCGCTACGTAAAAGAAATCCAGACTCCCGGCTGGTTCCTGACTCAGCAGGTAATCGGTGTGCAGAATTTGGGCGGCTAAACCGTCCTGTTGCAGGAGCCGGTTGCGGTTCATACGGTTGGCAATGTCGTAAGGTACCTGTAATAATCGGCGGGGCAGGCGGTATTGCAGCTTGAAAATATCCCAACGCGTAAAACGGGCCACCGATTTTTTGTTCTGCTCGTAGTAGGTCATCACCTTGTCGTTGCCGTGGATACCCCGCGTCTCAATCACCGGAAAATACCGACCCATCAACGCCCGCAGTTCGTCGGCCAGGTATTCGCGTACGTGCCAGGGATTACGGGTGAGCGAGAAGGTTTTGTTCACCGTTGTCAGCAGGAGTTTACCGCCCGGCTTGAGTACCCGGTGGGCTTCTTTCACAAAGAGATCGTCGTTGTCGATGTGCTCGATCACCTGAAACGTCACGATAAAATCGAAGGTATTATCCGCGAAACTGGACAGCGGTGGAATAGTGGCCGCGATAAACGTCGATTGAGGGTACTCGCGCTGGAGCGACGCAATAAGGTCTTCGTTTTTGTCGATGCCCGTGTAATGGTTAGCGGCCTGCGTGAGCAGTTCGAGCCCCCGGCCCCAGCCACACCCTATTTCTAATACGTTGCCGCTGACCATCCCGGCCGCTTCGACATATGGGAACAGCAAACGCTGGTGAACAGGGTTGTCAGACGTGATTTCGGCGGAGGTAATCTCAGTGGTTTTGTACATTCTACAAAATTACTAGTTTGGGCTGGCAAAGAAAAATGAGGGCTAACAACTCGCAAGGGGGTCTTTTTTCGTTACTTTACTACATTATCCTTAGAACGTTACTCACTCGTTGTGTATGCGCCTGCTTTCCGCTTTCATCCTGACTCTGTTTATATCGGCTTGTTCGACTACTAAAAAGGCCGCTCCGACCGCTCGGCAACAACCAACTGCGGCCCGGACATCCGCTTATGACAACGCCCGGCAATCGTCGGCCCGCCCTGGCGATACTGACCGGAAGGTAGCCGATGCGCCAACCTCAGCGTCGCGCCCGTTGAGTACCGACCCCAATGCGGCTCAACGTCAATCGGGGACTTTTCGCCCTGCAAATGCTACTACCGGCTCGTCAACGGCACCGGTAGGTAATGGTGTCTCTGTTAGCGAGTATGTAGTTACGGCTATCAAAGGTAAATTTCTAGCGATCGATAGTTCGGCTGCCCGCGTGTATCTAAATATTTACGCACGCACCCCCAATGGTAAAGCTATCGGCAGTGCAGACGACTTCGGAAAGCGGTTCCTGGTGAACTACGTGTTATACCCCGACTACAACAACCGCGAACGGCTTGGCTATGGCAACATTCAAATCACACCCGAAAATCTGACGGTTCAGGACGATCACCTCGTGCTTACTTTCGAGGTAAAACGCCCCAAAGATGCCATTGGTGCGGTGATGCTGACTGAAATTACGGAAGTGAATACAGGTAAAAAATCGCTGAATGACCTGCAACTGCGGTTTCGTGCGCTACGCATCACCGACCGATATATGCTGTTCGATGCGAACGGCAAAACGCCCAAACTTCGTAATTTCATTAGCCGTAACGATACAATTTTGATTCAGGATGTAGCCGGAACCAGCAAACCACTGTACGGTTTTCGGTATAAACACGAGTTCGATGCAGCATCGTCGCCCATGAATACCGGCACCCGCCCGGCCGCCAAAACGCTGGCTGTTGACTCCACGCTTATGGTGATGACGAATCAGCCGTTCCAATTACCAAAAGAGGGCTTGTACTTTTTCCTGGAAGATACCACTGATACCTACGGCCTCGGCCTGATGGTGACCGACAACCGGTTTCCGAAGATGACCCGCCCCGAAAAGTTGGTAAAGCCTGTTCTGTATGTCAGCACGAGTACAGAAATGAATGAACTAAACAGTACGTCGGATGCGAAGAAGTCGTTCGATAAATATTGGCTCGGTCTGATGTCGGGAAACGAAGAGGTAGCCCGCAAGGCCATTCGGGCGTATTACAACCGGGTTGAAGAAGCCAATAACCTATTTACAACGTATAAGGAGGGGTGGAAAACCGATAAAGGCATGATCTACATTGTGCTTGGCCCCCCCGACCGGGTGCAGCGCAGCCGCGACCGCGAGGTATGGGTGTATAATCGACGGGCTAACGTATCTGAAATTAACTTTACCTTCAACCGGAAACTCAATCAGTTTGTCGACGATCACTACGAGCTAGTGCGCTACGCTGAATACCAGCCTGTCTGGTATCCGATTGTAGAAGCCTGGCGAACGGGTGCTATCCGGGAATGATTTTTCTTCTTAACCGCAACGGCGGAATGTAAAAATGCAGAGGTCTTAGGGGAAACTTTGCGACCTTTGCATACCTAACTTTTGTGGTTCATGTACGTAAATGATGTAGTTAGCCCGATTGCAGAAGAATCGCTTGAACTTTTTCCCGCCGAAATCGGCATAAAACCTTTCCTGAAATGGGCAGGAGGAAAAACGCAATTACTGCCCCAACTTACCGATTTTGTTCCTCGTAGGTTCAATAAGTATATAGAACCCTTCGTAGGTGGTGGTTCATTCTTCTTTTCAGTTAATCCTGCAAATGCTGTCATAGCTGATTTGAATGAGGATTTAGTTATCGCTTATAAGGTAGTTCGTGATGACGTTGAAAGCCTTATAAGCGAACTGGGAAAGTATCAAAATGAAGAAGGATTTTTTTACAAAATGAGATCTTTGGATGTAGAAGAACTGTCAGATACGGAAAGGGCGGCCCGCCTGATTTTTCTTAATAAAACGTGTTTCAATGGCTTGTACAGGGTCAATAAGAAAGGTCAATTCAATGTGCCTTATGGCAAGAATAGTAGCGATTTTTTGAATAAGAAGCAGTTGAGATATACCAGTGAGTTCTTAAAAAACACAATTATTTTACAAGCTGATTATTTGCAGACATTATGCCAGTTTGCTGAAGAAGGAGACCTCATTTTCCTTGATCCACCATATTATCCAGTCGGAAAGTATGCTGATTTTAAGCGTTATACGAAAGAGTCATTCTACCATGAAGATCACTATATACTGAAAAAAGAATTCGACAGGTTAGTCGGAATGGGTTGCCATGTTATATTGACCAATTCTGACCACCCTGTAATTTTGGATCTGTTCCGGCAGTATGAAATTAAGATTGTTGAAACGCGACGGTTGATTAGTAGTAACTCAGCTACCAGAAAAGGGAAAGACATTATTGTGATTGGCAGACCATGAGTAATCGACAATTAGAAATAGCAGCCTGTGTAGATCAGTTCTCTCTTTTTCCGGGAACGAGGTATATGGGGAGTAAAAATAAGATTATCCATGAGATATGGGACATATTGAAAGACTATAAGTTTAGTAGTTTTTTTGATGCTTTTGCTGGTAGCAATGTGGTAGGCTATTTCATGAAAACGAAAGGCAAACACCTGATCGCTAACGATTTCATGGCAATCAGCTATCTGACAGCAAAAGCAATCATTGAAAACTCAACAGTAACGCTTAGTGAACAGGATGTGGAAAGACTGTTTACTTGTAATCAGAACAATGGCTACATTTCTACTACGTTCAAAGACATTTACTTTTCAGATGAAGACAATGTTTTTTTAGATAAAATACGATTTAACATTTCATTGCTCACCGATGAGTATAAACAAGCCATTGCCCTGTCGGCATTAGTAAAAGCTTGTATGAAAAAGCGACCAAGGGGTATCTTTACCTTTATTGGGCATAGATATGATGATGGTCGTGAAGATATTAAAAAAACTTTAGAGCAACATTTTATAGAGAGTGTGAAAGCCTTTAATGAGGCTGTATTTGATAATAATACCACCTGTAAGGCTCATAATTCAGCAATTCAGGATTTACACGTAGTGGCAGATCTGGTTTATTTAGACCCTCCTTATTTTACCCCAAATTCTGATAATGACTATGTTAGGCGCTATCATTTTGTGGAAGGATTGGCAAAAAATTGGGAAGGTTTAGAAATACAGGAGCATACGAAGACAAAAAAGTTTAAAAGCTATCATTCGCCTTTTTCAAAGAAAGAAGACGCCTATCGGGCTTTTGAGAGCCTAATCCGCCATTATTCGAATACAACAATTGCTATATCTTATTCATCGAATTGTTTGCCAACCAAAGAGGAAATGATTCAAATTCTAAAAAAATATAAGAATAACGTCGATGTTCATGAGATTGATCATGTGTATTCGTTTGGTAATCAAAGCCATAAGGTGGGTAACGAATTTAATCGAGTTAAAGAATATTTGTTTGTAGCAAGCTGATGAAACAAATAACGAGTGCTGATTTACCCCAGGCTGACCGACTTGAGTCGGTACTATTAGCTGTAATCGCAGTAGCCAATGGTGCAAAAACAGACATTGAGATAGCCAATAATATCCCCGGTATAATTGGAGATGATCGTCAGGGGCGTTATTACAGAAACGCAGCTGAGCTGTTGGGATTTATCAGCAATAATAAAAATCATGCAAGTTTAACGCATAAAGGTCAGGAACTTATAAAGAACCCTGTACTGACTAATTCATTTTTTATTGCTTCTGTTCTTAATCTTGATATTTATCAGAAGTTACTTCCTTACCTAGAACTAAATCCACAAGGCCGTACAAGGAAAGAGTTAGTAGCCTACATCAGTTCGATAGCCACTAGTGTAGCTTCTGAAACGATTAACAGGAGGATGTCGTCGGTTTTGGCGTGGCCAGAAAAATTAGGTTTCCTCATTGAAAACAATAAAAGTTTTCAGGTAAAAAATAATCTCAGGATTGACATCCCAACTTTTAACATTCAGGACATTGACCAGCCAATTTTACCGATGACGGGGGATTTGAAAGAGTTTCAGGCGATTGTCATAAAAAACCAAAAAGCAAAAGAAGAGATTGTCATTCTAAAAGATCAAGTCAAAGTGGAACGAGCTAATATTGTCCATTCCACTTTGGTTAACTTAGTTGCTAATCGAATTAGTCAGTATGGTGGGATTCCCAAATCAAATCAGTTAATAGACCTTGCCGTTAGCGTACAAAAGGACTATATTTTTGAAATAAAATCGCTTACTGGCGAAAACATAAGAAATCAGGTCAGAAAGGGGATCGGCCAGCTCTATGAGTATCGTTATCTTCAGAATAAACCATCGGCAACATTAGTACTTGTGGTTGAAAACCCATTAGATTCCAATCATTCATGGATGCTTGACTATCTGGAAACAGACCGGGGAATTCATCTGGTTTGGGATGGTAATTCCCAATTGTATGGCAGCGAGAAAACAAGGCAGGAGTTAGAATTCCTTAATCTACTCCCCTAGTCGCTCATTCCCTCCAAAAACAACGTGTATATGGATTACCCTCCAAAAAAATTTAACAAACCATCCCGCCCCGAACTCGGTGCCGACGAAATGATATTCGGGATACAGTCGGTGTTGGAAACACTCCGATCCGAGCAGCAGATCGACAAACTGTATATGGAAAAAGGGATGAGCCATCCCGAAATTCAGCAGTTGGCGTTTCTGAAGCGCGTTACGATTCAGCGGGTGCCGGTAGAAAAACTAGACCGATTTACGCGAAAAAATCATCAGGGAGTTGTTTGCCTGGTGGCTGCCGTTCAGTACGTAAAACTGTCGAATGTAATCGCCGATGTTCACGAACGGGGCGAGGTGCCCTTTATCCTTTTGCTTGATCGAATTACCGACGTGCGCAACTTCGGCGCCATTGCCCGAACGGCTGAATGTACGGGTGTTCAATGTATTGTGATTCCGGGCCGGGGGGCAGCGGCTATCGGTTCCGATGCCATGAAAACCTCGTCAGGAGCCTTGAATCACATCTCGGTGAGTCGGGAGTTCGATTTGGTCGATACCGTAAAATACTTGCAGAATTCGGGCATTCAAGTCGTGGCCTGCACCGAAAAATCACCCCGTGACTTGTACGAAGCTACTACCGATTTAACCGGACCATTAGCAGTAGTGATGGGATCGGAAGAGGATGGTATCTCGCCGGAAATCCTCAAAATGGTCGATACGCACATAAAAATCCCTCTGTTGGGGTCTGTTGCTTCGCTCAACGTTTCGGTGGCCACGGGCGTGGTACTCTACGAAGTGGTGCGGCAACGAACTAGTGGCAATAAGCAGTAGCAGTTGGCGGTCTCCCCGCCAGTCTGCCGTGGGCATCTATGCCAACTGCTACTGCTTATTGCCACTACTTACGCTTTTTTCTTCTTAGCCGCAGGACCCATCGAGTTGATCCACTTAGCTAGTTTCAGAGCATCTTCCTTTGGCACCTGCTTCATGGCTGCCATTGGTGGATAACCTGGCCAGTTTGTAGGCTTTGGTTCATAAATCAGCGCTACAATCTGATCGTTCGTGTATTTTTTCTTAGCCACTTCTGTGTAAGCCGGACCCACCAAACGCTGATCTACACGGTGACAGGCGATACAGGTGTGCTTGGCCATCAGGGCTTTCATGTCCTCAGGAATATTGTCCTGAGCCTGCGCGTTGAGCGAACCTACAGCCATCAGGGCTGTAGCGAATAAGAAGCCAAACGTTTTCTTCATGGGGCAATTGTTAGTAATAGAAACTAGTTAATATTGAGGTTCCAGACTGGAGCCGAAGACAGGTTGTAGCTAGCAAAAATAAGGGGTTTCTTATATCAGGCCAATTAAAACCAATAGATAATCCCATAAACTGATTCTTTGACCAAATTTACCCCAAAAGGTTTAATTCAATGAACAGATAACAGGGAACAAATAACAATGAGCAACGAGCAGTGAACGGGCAGTAGGCGATAGGGTATTTTGCCAGCTGTTAGCTGTTCACTGCTCGTTGTTGACTGCCAACTGACAACTAGTCAATGAATTACATCCGTACTTGGTTGGCAGTGCGGAAGTTTATTGATGCCAACGGTTATGATCCAGTTGACACGTTGACCTATCCATTAAGCACAGCGTGGGGAGCTGAAGAGCGTTTAGTACAGTTTCCTGTATTTTTACGATTGGGGCGGAATGGATGATCTATTGGGACTGTGTCACACTTTGCCGGAAAACAAAAACTAATAAATATCCCATTGTTACCCAATAGATAAAGTTAGCTTTGGCAATCAAAGAACCTCTTAATCACAATTAATGAAAACTATCTCTACGGTTTTCCGTTGCCTGTTTGCCTCTCTGTTATGCCTGATCTTTTCAATAACTCTTGCTCAAAAAACGGTTAATAAGGGCCTCCCACCCCAGGATTGTGGTACGCCCACTCCTAGTAGAGAGGCAGTAGAAGCGGCTGAAAAAGCTATTTTTCAACTCAAACAGGGTTTGGTGAATAAAGGATTACCCTCTCTGGTAACTCTACCCATCAAAGCGCACATTATTCGCCAAAGCAATGGTACTGGTGGTCTGAGCGAGGCTACACTGAATGCCGCCATTGCCACTATGAATACGATTTATCAGCCTACTAATCTACAGTTTTATCTCTGTTCGGGTGTTCACTACGTCGACAACGATAATTTGTATAACTGCGATGTTGACGTTGATAATTCGCTTCTGGTTCTGAACAATGTCAACGATGCCGTCAACATTTATTTTGCTGGTACGCTTACGGCGGGTAACACCGGATTAAACGGTATTGCATCTTTCCCGAGTGGCAATGCAGCCGCCAACCGGATTCTTTTGTACAATGGGGTAGTTGGTAACGGCCAAACGCTCGCCCATGAAATGGGGCATTACTGGAATCTGTATCATACTCACGAAACCGCCGTTGGTACAGAATTAGTGACCCGTAGCGCCGGAGCCAATTGCGGTACAGCGGGAGATTTAGTCTGTGATACCCCGGCCGACCCCTGTTGCTATTTTTATAACCCGTTTAATTGCACCTACAATGGCACAGTAGTCGACGTAAGCGGGGCTACTTACACGCCTTTAGTCACTAACCTGATGTCGTATTATGGAGACTGTAGAACGCAATTCACCACCGGGCAGCAAAACCGAATAGGCGACGGTTACACCTATCGCTTGTCGCTCATGCAAACGTCAGGCAGCTACGTGTTTAACTGCCCAACAACAGCCATTGCAGCGCCTTCAAACGTTGTAGCAAGCAATGCGACTTGTATTGTAAATGTAACCTGGACAGACAACAGCGCTAATGAGAAGGGTTTCATCATCGAACGCTCTTCCAATGCAACAACTGGCTTTGTGGCCGTAGGAGCAGTGGCGGCCAATGTTGTATCATTTGCCGATATATCGCCGTTGACAGGTACAACTGCTTACTATCGGGTGGTGGCGGCTAACAGCAGTGCCACGCCAAGCACAGTAACTTCAATAACGGTTCCTAACGGATTGTGTTACTGTGTTCCGGGGTTTACAGATTGTAGTGCGGGCGATGCAATTATCAATTTTGCGCTGAGTGCGGGTTCGGGTACCCTCATTAACAGAGCATCGGGCTGTGGAACAAGTGGTTATAGTGATAATACCCAAACTACATCGGCCACGCTGATACCGGGTCAAACCTATACCGTTACGCTCACGAACCAGAATCAATATCCCGAAGGATTTACGGTTTGGATTGATCTGAATCAGGATAAAACGTTTGCCCCGAACGAAATCGTGTTCAGATCAGCTACACACGTGCAACAGACTATTCAAAGTGGCAGCTTTACCCTATCAGGGACAGCTTTGCCGGGTCAAACTCGCTTGCGGGTCCGGCAGAGCGACGATAGAGCCGAAGTGCCTTCGTCGTCTTGTAACTCATATCCTTATGGCGAAACGGAAGATTATACTATCGTAATCCCAGGTTTACAAACAGCGGTGTCGAGCATCACATCGGGAAATTGGAATAGCCCCGCTACGTGGACAGGTAATCAGGTTCCCTCAGCAGGTGTTGACGTAACAATCAACCCGATGCATACGGTTACCATCAACGGCATTACTGCCGTAGCCCGGAAAGTAAAAATCAATGGAAAAATCTCGTACCTCAACAACGGAAAGTTACAGGTAGGGCAGTAGAGTAAGCAATAAGACAATCAGAGTGTTGAAGGGTTGATGTATTTCAACCCCGATATTCGTTTGAAATCGGCGTCATTATCGGCTAAAAAAGTCAGATTATAAACTATCGCCGTGGCTGCGACGATGGCATCAGGAAGTCTGACTTTGGTGCCTCGCCTAATTTTTATAGTTCGTTCGATGATAGCTTCTGTTAAGGGAAACTCATAACCTGCGGAGATAACGCTGGCAATTTCTTGCTTCTGGGAATCTGTTTCAGGTTTATAACTTAGTAGCTCAATCCGCACAATCACCGAAAAATTAATTTCACTATCAAAAACGTCTTGCATGAACGCTAGGCCATTTTCTGGAAATGTTTTAGATAATGACTTGCTGATATTACTTGTATCTAAAAGGTATCTCTCTCCCATGAATTGCGTAATAACTGTAGTTGGGCGTCCATTTGCTCTTTCTGCTCAGGTGTTAAATGGCCCCAGCTTCCTATCAGATGGCCCAAGTTTGCTTTTTTTCTCGTTGGTAATTCTGGGAGTTCACCTATAGTTGCACGAGGTTTAGGGAAATTGTAGATATCATCAACCGGCTCGTCCATATCAACCACAACATTGACCTCAACTTGCCGATTGTTCAGGCTGCTTGGGATGGAAACCTGAACAATACCGTCTTTTACAATAGCATGTTTGCGAATGATTTGCATATTCTTGTCTAGTTATGAGTAAAGATAACACCTTACAAATCAAAAGAGAAAGCAAAGTTGAATAGGCGCTACATCTCCCAAATCACCCGCACAACCTTGGCCCGCACGCCAATTGTCTGAAAAAACTGGAGCCAGTGCAATTGCTGCGGACCGAGGTGATCAGTGGGCGATTTCACTTCGACAAATTCGTAATTACCCGCTTCGTTCCAGATTAGTAAGTCGGGAAAACCACGTGTGTGCTCTCGAACATTATGGGCCATTTCGAGCAGAATCAGCCGGAGTTGGGCCACATCCAAAATAGCAATGATCTGATTGACAAGGCTCAACAGTTCGTCGTTCCAGTCGACCAGCACATTGGTTATGCCGTATTTGGCGTTGTAGGTGCGGCCCACGTGCCTGCGCCAGTCGTTGCGCGTTTCGAGCTCAGTAAGGCGGTTACGCAGGAGTGCCTCACGACGCAGATAGAAGTCGGGCAGGTAAAAATCCGATGGCGCACGTTGGAGGGGGTGGTGAATCGCCGATACATTGGCATCGTAGATAATGTCCCAGAATACCAGGCCAAACAGCCCACGCCAGGGATAATTTTCGGTGAAAGCCGCGTCGAAATCGGCTTCCAGATAATGATTCATAACGCCCGCTTCTACATGATGCCGGTAGGCGGCCGGGATAGTCACACTTTCTGCATCAGACAGAAACCGGGTAGTGGCTTTTCGGCTTCGTTTTTTCTCGCTCAAGCCCAGGATTTTGTTGCGGAAGTCGGTGGCAAAATAGCGTTCCTCGGCATTTTGGGGAGTCACGGCAATCTCGTCGCACAGGGCTAATGCTTCCTCGATCGAACCGTTTTTAAACAGCAGTCGTGCCCGACGTTCGCGGGCGGGCACTTGATCGGTTAGTTCATAAACGGCAAGTGCCTGGTCGGGTAGTTTCTGTCGTTCCAGAAACCCTCCCACCTTGCACACTAGCCGCTGATAACCCGGAATAGCAATTTCGGAAAGCTCCGGGCGGATTTCGTTCCAGTTCAGAAACCAGTTGTAAATATCTTCGGCAGACGTTTCAGCGGTTTTGAGGTCATAAAACTCCTCGTTTGTCAGCGAAATCAAGAGCTTATCTTCTACCTCTTTGCGCGACCGGAAGCGAGCAGTCATCTTGCTATCGTCGTACCGCTCGAAGTTGATCATGCCGAGGTCGCGAATGACAAACTCGGTCATGTCGGAGCCACGGTTGCCGAAAAATAGGTATTTGACCATCATCACCTCGGCCTCGAACCGAATTTTTACTATCGTCTCGAAGGTTGTCAGGCTCGTTACTATTTCGCCGAAATCAATTTCATGAAGCGCATAAACCACAACATCTTCTTTTTTTTGACTTTTCAGCGGCTTAAGTTCTTCGGGTTCGAGTGGCAGCAGGGTAAGCAGTTCGGGCTTGGTGAAAACACCTAACGTCTCTTTACCCGTTACTTCGTGGTGAGCCGATAGCCGCTCCACAAATCCAGTCAGTAGTAATTCGCCCAGGGCGGCCGGTAAGTCAGTTATCTCGTCGTAGTGTAGTTTGTTTACCCGAAAAAACAGTCCTTTGCGATTGCTGAATCGCACAAAAAGGCACTGTGCCTCCACGCTGAGTTCGTCAAAGCGACGCATAAAATCTTCTTCGACCTCGTTGAGGATGGGGCTGTACAGCCGCTTCACGAGGTCGAGAACATACCGGAAGTTGTCTAAATAATACCGGGGAGTCAGAAGGATTTTTGGGCGACCGAGCATACTGGAATAACACAAAAACGGGCTAATATGTCCCCAAAAGAGATTCTGAATCAACTGTATCAGCAGGGGCTTTTACCCGACGAGCAACGCCAAATAATCGCTGACGTTGAAGCGCGAAGGCCGTTTTCGCTTCATTGGGAGTTACGCTCAATTCTATACGTCGGCATTCTGTTTCTGAGTTCTGGGTTGGGATTACTGATCTACGAAAACTATGATAATCTGGGCCACCTGAGCATTCTGGGCGGCATCGGTCTATTGTGCATTTCAGCTTATGCCTATGCCTGGTATGTGCGTCCCCCCTGGACTCCAGCCCTTACTCAATCACCATCACCGTTTGGCGATTACGCGCTGGTGCTGGGATGTTTGCTGTTTTTGTCGGTAGAGGGGTACGCCCAGTATGAGTACACCATTTTTGGAGCTCGGTATGGTTTAGTGACCATTCTGCCTGCTGTGTTGTTTTTGGGGTTAGCGTACCGATTCGATCACCGGGGCGTATTAGGAATGGGGCTTACGGCACTTATGGCGTGGGTTGGAGTTACGGTTCGCCCGCTGGATTTATACCTCAAAACCAACTTCTTCGATGATCGCGTTATTTATTCGGCCCTTGCTTTAAGCGGGGTTGTGATTGGAGTTGCCTGGCTTTTTCAAAAACAAGGTATCAAACCGCACTTCACGTTTACGTATTTGCTGGTTATTGGTAACCTGTTGTTGGTAGCCCTGTTGGCGGGCATTTTCAATGTCGAGAAACTTCGGTTTTTGTTTGCCATCGGTTTGGCTGCTGCCTGTGTGGCATTCGATCAGTATGCCCGCCGGGAGCA
>Ga0105046_10007750_pt1 | contig 16878 bp, 15 predicted proteins | sample MAT03_FD_78385 | JGI IMG/M metagenome (GOLD analysis project Ga0105046, IMG submission 78385) | Freshwater microbial communities from Lake Fryxell liftoff mats and glacier meltwater in Antarctica - MAT-03 (megahit assembly) | ecosystem: Environmental > Aquatic > Freshwater > Ice > Liftoff...
ATATACTTATTTCTTATTTTGCTAAGATGGTCAATTTTTTATGAAAGCTCTCGATTTGCTTACAGAAAATATCTCAACAATTGAAACTCGTTTGGGTTATAAATTCAACGATCAAAAGTTGCTAGCCCTAGCTTTTGTGCACCGTTCATTTATTAACGAAAATCGCGACATTGAGCATCATAATGAACGGTTAGAATTTCTGGGAGATTCCATTCTGGGAATGCTTGTGGCAGAGTATCTGTACCTCCATTTGCCCAATCGACCTGAAGGAGAACTTTCTTATCTAAAGTCAAGATTAGTGGAAGCTAGCTCCTGCGTGGCCTACATTCAACGTTTAGATTTAGAAACTTTTCTGCTTTTGGGTAAAGGAGAGCGAATGAACGATGGCAGGGGACGCGAGTCAATTTTGGCTGATCTTTTTGAAGCAGTAATGGGGGCAATTTATCTCGATGGAGGGCTCGAAAGCGTTAAGAAATTTTTATTTGGTAATTTCGCTGCAGAAATTGATGCGATTTTAAAGACGCCGTTATGCAACTGGAAAGCACTTTTACAAGATTATTGTCAAAAAAAATACCAGACGACTCCTCTTTATCGTGTCTTAAATGAGTCGGGGCCTGATCATAGTAAAATTTTTAAGGTTTCTGTTTTATTAAACGAAGAAGCGGTTGGCTGTGGTATCGGCGGATCCAAAAAAGAAGCTCAGCAAAAAGCTGCTGAAGATGCCCTTTCTAAAATGAATTTGAGTGAAGAACGAGGCTCCAATGGCGCTTAAACAAAAAACTGTCTGGTATTGCAACGAATGCGGGCATAAGCAAATGAAGTGGCTTGGACAATGCCCACAATGCACGAAATGGAATACATTTCATGAAGAAGTTGAATTTTCAGGCGGAAATGTGCGTTTTGAAGCGCAGCCTCTCCCAAACAAACCCATGCGCTTGAGAGATGTCTCACAAGTCGAAACGCCGCGCATTTCAACGCAGATCCAAGAGTTTGATCGGTTAATTGGGGGGGGTATTGTGCCTGGGTCTCTAACGCTGGTAGGGGGAGATCCTGGAATAGGGAAGTCGACTTTGCTTTTACAGCTCGCCAATACATTAGCCATGCAAGGTTTAATCATTCTATACATTTGCGGCGAAGAATCGGTTGAACAGACTTCGATGCGCGCCAAAAGATTGGGAATTGATACTGATAATCTATTGCTTTTAAACGAAACCAATTTTTCAGCCATCAAAACGCAGATCGATCAAATCAATCCGGACGCGTTGATTGTAGATTCCATTCAAATTGTGTATAAAAGTGAAATTACTTCAGCTCCAGGATCTGTTTCGCAAGTTCGAGAAACCACGACCGAATTTATGCACATCGCTAAGGGGCGCCGCATTGCCACTTTCCTCATCGGACATGTCACCAAATCCGGCGAAATAGCTGGTCCGCGCGTCCTGGAGCACTTAGTGGATACGGTGCTTTATTTCGAAGGGGATAAGCAGCAAAACTATCGCATGATTCGCGTGGTCAAAAATCGCTTTGGCCCCACGGATGAAATCGCCGTTTTTCAAATGACTGCTGCCGGGTTAACGCAGGTGCCAAATCCTTCGCAAATATTTCTTGAAGAACGGACCAAAGGTCGGGTTGGCACAGTCGTTATACCCACAATTGAAGGAACACGACCCATTCTTATCGAAGTGCAGGCTTTAGTGACTGAAACTGTATTCAGCACACCATCTAGACGTTGTACTGGCTTAGATCAAAACCGCCTGGCATTGTTATTGGCTGTATTAGAGAAACGGATGCGCTTTCAACTTTTTAAATGCGACGTTTTTGTCTCGATTGCCGGCGGCATCCGCGTGACAGAGCCGGGTCTTGATTTAGGGGTGCTGTTATCAGTTGCTTCTTCCATGCGCAATCGCGTCATTGATGCGGAAACAGTGGTCATAGGAGAGGTGGGTTTGGGAGGTGAAGTCAGAACAGTTCCACGTGTCGATAGCCGTATTAAAGAGGCTTTGCAAATGGGTTTCACTCGCTGTGTCATCCCAAAGCGTAATTTAAAAGGCGTTTCGGACGAAATTCGAGAAAAGGTTTCATTGATTGGTGTAGAATTTGTCGAGGAGGCAGTCAATGCCCTCATTTCCTAAACAAGTTCTTGTAGCTGCACGAGAGTCCCCTCTGTCAAAGGCTCAATTTAGCGAAGTTCAAAGCGCCTTACGGCAGCATCATCCTCAAATAGAGCTGATTCCGAGATGGATATCAACCACGGGAGACCGAAATTTACAAATTTCATTAAGATCTTTAGGCAAAACCGATTTTTTTACCAAAGAAGTCGATGAACTTTTGTTAACTCATGCCTGCCAGGTAGCCATCCATTCAGCTAAAGATTTACCCGAAGTCATTCCTGAAGGTTTGAATTTGGTGGCGCTTACGCAAGGTTTGGACCCGCGAGACGTGATTGTGCTTCGGCCGAATGAAGCGTTTGAAACTTTAAAAAAAGGAGCTGTAATTGCGACCTCATCCGAGCGGCGTGAAGAGAGAGTGCAAGCTTTACGTACCGATTTACAGTTTATTGACTTAAGGGGCACCATTGAGCAGCGAATAGATTTTTTGTTTACCGGTGAGGCCGATGGTGTGGTCGTTGCCGAGGCAGCTTTGCAAAGGCTAGGCTTGGTCTCACTGAACCGTTTTTATCTTCCGGGAGAGACAACTCCTTTTCAAGGGCAATTGGCGATAATGGCCCGATCAGACGACCAGGTGATGAATGAACTTTTTTACTGTTTAGATAGTCGTCAAGTATGTCACGCATCCTCTACTTAGGTTTAAGATTACCTGAAGCTTTAAAATCTTGTGCACATGTGACTCATTTGCCTTTGATTCAAATTAAACCCCGCCCTTTTAAAGATCTTGAAGAGAGTTTTAAAGATCATCTACTGTGGACGCATCTTGTGTTTACAAGCCAAACCGCCGTAGATCTTTTTTTTGAGGTTTGCCACCATTTTGACTTCGAACGAATGAACTCAAAAAAGATCCTGGCTGTGGGCAAAATGACTGCTGCAAGATTAAAAAATTGGGGGATGGAAGTTGATGCCTTGCCCGCAGAGGAAACTGCGGAGGGAATGACCGCCCTCTGTCAAACTTGGAATGTGAATCAGGTTTATGCATTTTGGCCCCATTCTGCCTTGTCGCGCCCAGTTTTAACGAATTACTGGCAACAACAGGGGATTCGTTATCAAGATTGTGTCCTCTATGAAACCTATCCGCAACAGCCTGTGGACCTGCCTTCCTTAGAGCATTTTGATGAAATTATCTTCACCAGCCCGTCGACAGTAGACGCTTTTATCCAATTTTATGAAAGGCTGCCAATAAAAACTAAATTGACCTCTATAGGCCCTGTGACAGCTGCCTATCTAGCGAGATTAAGTGTGTCATAGATTTTTCTTAGAAGAAGCTTTCTCTTTTACTTTTATAGTTTTTATTTTACATTTCGCCAAAGATATTTTAGTATGATGCTAGCAAGCTTGCGAATTTAGTCTTAATCGTTCAGAATGCCCGTAGATTGCTCAAAAGGCATCGCTTAACCAAATTCCATAGATGGGAGTCTTAGTATGACATATCAATATAAATTACCTGAATTACCTTATGATCTTGGTGACTTAGAACCAGTAATCTCCAAAGAAATTATGTCGCTGCATTATAATAAGCATCATGCTGCTTATGTGGCCAACTTGAATAAAGCTTTAGAGCAATATGCCGAAGCTGAAGCCAAAAATGATTTGGCAGCGATGATTTCTTTACAATCCGCTATCAATTTTAATGGAGGCGGACATATCAATCACTCCATATTCTGGACAAATTTAGCTCCTCAAGCCAAAGGCGGCGGAAAACCCCCAGAAGGCGAGCTAGCGGAAGCGATCAATAAACAATTTGGCTCATTGGATAAATTGATTGAATTAATGAGTGCAAAAGGAGCTGCAGTTCAAGGTTCAGGTTGGGTTTGGCTAGGCCATTGCAAAACGAAGAAGCATCTTGAAGTTGTCCCTTGTGCCAATCAAGATCCATTAGCAGCAAAAGGATTAATTCCCTTACTAGGCATTGATGTCTGGGAGCATGCCTATTATCTTCAATACAAAAATGTAAGGCCTGACTACATTAAAGCGATATGGAGCATTATCAATTGGAAAGATGTTGCCGATCGTTTTGCCAAAGCAAAAGGTGAGTAACTTGCTCATTTCCAGTAGTTTGTTTTCTAAATAAACTACTGGAATAAAGATAAAATATTGTGAAACATCTTGAGTTAATCACAGGCCTCTCGTAAACTAGAAACTATAAAAATTAAAAACATAACTTGCTGGGGCTTTTGACCTAAGGATTTTAGTAATGCTTGGATTTTTTCATCAGCTCAAAAATAGTTTTACGATTAAGAGTTAAATCATATGGGTTTGTTTTCGCGCGATAAACCAAAAATCAAAATCCAAACGACAAAAAAAGATGGATTTAGTGGTTGGTTGAAGTGTACGCATTGTAATGAGCTCATTCACACCAATCAAATCGAGCAAAATAACAATTGCTGTCCCAAATGCGACTATCATTATCGGCTGCCTGTAGATGATCGCATAAAAACTTTAGCGGATGCTGAAACTTTTCAACCCCTGTTTACCGAATATCAGTCGATTGATTCACTCAACTTTGTCGATACCGAACCTTATCCAGAACGCCTGGCTTCTGCCAAAGAAAAATCGGGCAGGGATGAAGCGGTCGTTGTAGGCAAATGTTTGATACAGGGGCGCCCTGTAGCTCTTGGAGTTATGGATTTTCAATTTATGGGCGGCTCGATGGGCTCTGTGGTTGGTGAAAAGCTCACCCTCCTGATCGAATATGCGACTGAGCACCGTTTACCTTTAGTTATCGTTTCAACTTCAGGGGGCGCGCGTATGCAAGAGTCAATCCTCTCCCTGATGCAAATGGCCAAAACCTCAGCTGCGCTAGCTAAATTGCATGAAGCTGAACTCCCTTATATTTCTATTTTGACAAATCCAACCACAGGTGGAGTCACAGCTTCTTTTGCATCCTTGGGAGATATTATTATCGCCGAACCCAATGCACTGATCTGCTTTGCAGGACCACGTGTGATTGAACAAACCATCGGACAGCAGCTCCCTCCTGGAGCTCAAAAATCAGAGTTTCTACTAAAGCATGGCATGATTGACTGTATTGTTAGACGACCAGAACTAAAAAATAAACTTGCTGAACTACTGGATTTTATCGCAGGGGATATTGAGCTAGTACAGGAAAATCCAACTGAAAATGTTAAAAAAAAGACAAATAAGCGTTAATTCGCCAATTTGAAGGAATAAGGTATTATGAGTGCGCAACGTGAAGTGGGAATAAAAGTTGAAGCGGGTGTTACAGTGCCTGGATATGCTTCAGAATATGCTGCAGGAGCAGATGTAAGAGCTTATTTGTCGCAAGAAATCGTCATTTTACCAGGATGCAGTGCCCGCATTCCTACAGGCATTCGTTTTGAAATTCCTAAAGGCTTTGAGATCCAAGTGCGCCCCCGCAGCGGATTGGCCGCTAATTATCAAGTGACTGTATTGAATACACCTGGCACTATCGACGCCGATTATCGCGGTGAACTTCAAATCATTTTGATGAATCACGGAAAAGAAGCATTTATTGTCACTAATGACATGCGCATAGCTCAGATTGTGCTTGCACCAGTTGTGCAAGCAAATTTTGTTCAGGTAGAAACTCTAGCCGATACAGCACGTGGAACAGGTGGCTTTGGTCATACTGGGACCCATTAACCCGTCATTTCAGCTATTTCAAAAAAAATGATCGCTTATGATTAACATATCCAAATATTTGGATGCCAGACTCGTCGCCTTTATGGATGTAGACACTCGAGATGAAGCGTTGAACGCTTTAGTCGACATGGTGCACCGTGCTGACCTGATCGCTGACAAAGAGGCTTTTTATGAGGCGATTATTGATCGTGAAAAAATAGTTTCGACTGGCATCGGCATGGGAGTCGCTATTCCCCATGCGAAGCTTCCCGCCTTTGATCATTTTTTCGTTGCCATTGGAGTTTTGCATAAAGGCATTGAATGGAATGCGCTTGATCACGCTCCCGTTCGCATCATTTTTATGATCGGCGGACCCGATGATAAGCAAACCGAGTACCTGCAAATCCTTTCATCTTTGACCGTAATGCTAAAAGATGAGCAAAGAAGAAAAAAAATGTTAACTTTGAATTCAGGAGAAGCTATTCTGGCACTTTTCGAAGAAACGTAAAAGTGACGAAAGGAGACTAGTCTATGGATTTAAAAATCAAAGATGTTGCTGATCTTCTCAATGTGTCTGAAACAACTATCCGTAGATGGCTTGTAGATGGCAAAATCCCAGCTTACCGAATCAATCATCAGTATCGCTTTAGTCGAATAGAAATCGAAGATTGGGTGCTTAAGCATAAGTTAGGTAAATCCCAAGAGGATTACACCTCGCCATTCAATGGTCAAGCTTCAAAAGCTGATCAAGGAGTCGACAATGGCACCAAAGGTGGAATGAAGCAATATGGTTTATACCGAGCCATTCACAAGGGAAATGTTTTAACCAACGTCGCCGGCTCAACTAAAGAAGAAGTGATCAAAAATACCACCCGTATTATTGCGAAAGATTTTAATCTGGATGCCGATGTTCTAAGCGAACTTTTATTAGATCGTGAAAATTTACAACCCACAGCCCTCAATAACGGCATTGGTATTCCTCATACACGCGATTTTGTGATGAACGCACACCATGATGTCGTCGTTATTGTTTTCCCAAAAAAGCCCATTGCTTATGGGGCTCTTGATGGACAACCAGTCCATACCCTTTTCTTTCTATTTGCTTGTGAAGATAAGCGGCATCTCCATCTACTAGCTAAAATTGCTCACCTAAGTAACCAGAGCACCACTCTAGATCTCCTACAAAGCAAACCTGATAAGGAAGCTGTGCTAGATTACGTCAAAAATTGGGAAAGCAGCATCTTAAAAGTACAGACGGAATAAATTAATAAGAGAGCAGACTTATGTCTGCTCTCCATTTTTCAAATTTTTCAGCAAAGTTGCTTTAATTGGCTATTTTTAAGTTTAAAGGTTTTCTCCAGGAGGTGGAGGAGGTGCGCCCATACCTGTTGCAGGTGGTAGATCAAATGTGTCTGGAGGCACTTCTTCCCATTTTTTAGCCGCTGGGATATCTGTAATCCCTTTCTTGATAGCCTCAAATTCAGCTTTGACTTTAGCTTTATCTACACCCTTTTCATCTTCAGCTTTCACTCTTAGGAAATCCACAAGCTTTTCTAATTTATCTTTCAAGATGTCATTCATGGCCTCTTTATTATCGATTGCATATTGCTTTAGAGCTTTGGCCGCATCCTTTTCATTGGTACGAGACATTACTGTAATGCCTAGTTTTGTTAGAAGTTTTTCGATAAATTTAAAGCGATCTCCCACTGTTTTAGAATCTTTGAGTTCTACTTTAGTGGAAAGGAGCTTTCCAGTTTTATTTTCAGTAATAATTTCTTTATAGGCACTATCAACTCTAGTCTCAAAAGTTTTTGCATCTAATTTCATATTCATAACAATCCCTCCATCTGATTAAAATCTGCTATTGTAACCCAATTAAATAGTAACAAATATAAAAATTAGTTTATATAATTTTTTTAATTCTAGCTTAGTTGTTTTTTATAAAATATAAATTATTTCTCTATTAAAATGGTGTTTTATCAGATTAGTTTTGAAATTCTTACGATAAAAAAGTTGAAAATTTCTCTTTTCGATCCCACTCTCTTATGTTGATGCTATTTTTTTAAAAAAATTAATCGGTAGAATAGCTGAATATTAATTGCTTTTTGACTTGTTTTTCTGTATAAAAGGTCATCAATTTCTATTAAAGGGAAATAAAGTGAACAATATTAGTTTTTACTCAGGTCGCGTTGATGCATTGCAGCCTCCTAATGATTTAGCGCAGGATTTACCTGGACCAGATGCGGCAAAACAAGCTAAAAAGGGTGATGAAGCTTCTCGCGAAATAAAAATAAATTTTATATTTTTTTTAACCGCAAATGAGTTTGCCAAACTCGAGTTAATTTCAAATAAAATTAAAAAAGCTGCAGTAGGTTCTCAACAATGGTCACGGTCTATTAAAAAATGTTTTTGTCGTTCTTTGTCAAAAGAAACTACGCCTACAACTCAGATTAAGCAATTGCCTAACGAATTAATTCTTGAAATTTTATTTTATTTGAAGCCATTTGATCTCGTACAATTTCAAAAAACATGCCATCACTTTAAAGCTATTGCTGAAGATAGAAGTTTATGGAAAAGCTTGTGTGAAAATTGTTTTCCTATTTCATCCAAAATTATTAAGAAACAAGACAAGCCAGAATGGAAGCAAGAATTTGTTCAACTTTATTCTGATAAAGTAGCTCTCACTAAATTTTACACCGCTGCACGTTGGGAGCTTTAATCCAGTAGGAACAAAAGTTTAACATTTAGAAGAATTACAAGAATTTTAACAAAGCCCAAAGCCTTTCAGCTTTGGGCTTTTCGACTTTATTAGACGTGATTGGATTCAGAAGCCACATTTTCAATGAGTTGGTCATCTTTTTTTTCGATCAAAATTAAATGATCTCCTTCAGCACTTACGATGAAGGACATTTTTTGATCAGGATGCAGCAAGATTTGTTCTGCAAGCGGGTCTTCCATGTATTGTTCGATTGTTCGTCTTAGAGGACGTGCTCCCATTTCGGGTTGGAAGCCTTTCTCAACAAGAAAATCTTTGGCTTTGTCATCAAAAATAATTTCCCATTCCGACTCCATCTTTCTCTAGTGCTTTTTTTTGAATTTTTGAATGCTCTACTTGCTCAATTTCAGTAGCATAGGTATTAAAAAATTTTAAATTGTCAGCAATTATATTTTATCTTATCTTCATGGATGCAAAAAAATTTCGATAAAAAAGATAAACAAACTTGATAAAATGAATTTTCTTCACCGCTTTTTCCTATTCGTGATTTTACATGCCTATACCCCAATTCTATTAGCAGGGCCATTGCAGCTAGTCTCAACAGAGTCTGATCCTGACGCGTTTATTCAAAACTGTGTTAACATTATCAATGGAGATTACTGTGAGTCTGCTACAGATTTGATAATAGGAGGGCCAGATCCACTGATCTTACAGCGTTTTTATAGTACAAATGATCCTATTACTAGTTCTCAAGGAAGTGGTTGGAGAATACTTCCTCAAAGATTTCTTGTGATAGGAAAAGATGTTCAAGATAAGGCATGTAGTGTTGGAAAGGATCGCTTTGAATGGAGTTCTGCTTTTGTGGGGGAACGTTCGGGAGGCATCCTTCCTTATAGTGGTTGGAGAAATACCAATGGTACAACCAAAGACCCCCTCAGGATTGATATTTTAAATACTGCCTTAGGTATGGCTAATACATATGCAAAAGAAATCAACGGACAGACCAATCATCAAAACAACCAGCTTCAATGCAAAGGAGAGACTTGCGAGCTGATTTTGGGAGATGGCACGAAGCGAATTTATCAAAAAGTGCAAGAATTACCTTCGCTTCTCTTAGGCGAAGAGTTAACGCCTTTAATGGCTGAACAAGTTGAAAATCCAGATTATTTTCTTCTGTCCCAAGAAATCTTGCCTAGCGGAAATCAACTCTTCTTTTCCTATAATAGTGCAGGTCATCTCATTTTAGTTGAAATGAAAAACAAGGCTTTAAGTAAGACCTTCTCATGGATTCGTTTTACCTATGAATTTCAAGGAGATGAATGCCAAATTCATATTGACACAAGTGATGCGCGAACCATTAATTATCACCTGGTATTGGATAATGGCGTTTATCGTCTCACTGAAATAGAGGGCTCAAATAGCATTCCTATTTCTTATGAATACAATCAATTTTTAGTTAAAAAAATGCTCCCTGAAGGGCGTTTTACTGAAATTGAGTACCAAGATGGTAAAGTCAAATCTCTTAAAGGGCCTCATCCTCAAACAGGAAAGAGTGAAGTTGTTCACTCTTTTTCTTATGGAAAAGATTTCACAGATGTTTTTAACGCGATGGGTGTTAAAACTCGGTATATCTATGACAAGCGTTTTCAACTAACGAGTATTGAACGGTATACTGATCAAAATAGTCTTTACCGCATTGAAGGAAAATTTTGGGGAAAAACAAAACAAAACGCAGGTCTTCTACAAGCAAAAACAATTGGAGATGGGGTTGGGAGCGTTCTTTCTTATCGTTTTTTTAAATATGATAAATCTGGCAATGTTATTGAGGAAAGGCTTTATGGAAACCTAACCGGAAAGCATGAGGCATCTTTACAGGTTTCTTCTGATGGCTTATTGATTAATCCGGATGAAGAAGAATGCAATATTAAAACTTTTGCTTACTCCTCAGATGGGTTAAATTTACTTACAAAAATGGGTGATTGTAAAGGGAATCAAACACTTTACATTTATGAACCCGAAACAAACCACCTAATTAAAAAACTAATCTTCGATAAAGGGAGCATCAAAAAAAGAACTTTTCAGTCCTACAATGAAGATGGAGTTTGTACAAAAATCATTGAGGATGATGGGTCTCGAGAAGCTGAATCCGATATCTACGGTTGGAGTGTTACAGAAAGGCATATCACAGAAATTAAGCCAAAAGAAACACTCCCAGGAGTAGGCTTACCTGAAATTATCGAAGAGAAAGCTTTAGACCTCAAAACGAAGAAAGAAATATTAATAAAAAAATTAGTTAATGCGTATGATGATCAATCCAATCTGATATCTTGCAGCACTTATGATGCAAATGGAGAATATGCCTTTATCGAGAAAAGAACGTATAATTCATTAGGTCAGGTTACTTCGACTACAGATGCTTCAGGTAAAGAGGTAAGCTGCACTTTCGATGAAATAGGTAATCAAACTTCTGTCTCTATTCCCTGCGAAAATAAAATAATTACCACGATTTATAATTTTATTGACCTACCTATTAAAATCACAAAAATAACCGAAGAGGGGGAATTTAGCATCTACAATGCCTATGATTCTATGGGAAGAAAAATTTGTTCTACAGATCGATTTGGCAATTCCACCTTTTATGAGTATGATTTTTTCCACAGATTAACAAAAATCATCCATCCAGAAGTGTTAGATGAAAACAGTAAAGTCATTTGCCCCACCTTTAGTTATTCTTACGACCTATTCGGGAATGTTGTAAGATTTGAAGATCCCAAGGGTTTTGTCACAACAAAATCTTATAATCTGAGAGGAGATCCAGTTAAAATTAGTTATCCCGATAGTTCTTATGAGATGTTTAAGTATGACCCAGAAGGTAGCTTGCATCGTTCTTTAACTCGCGACCAAATCATCACCGTTTATGAATACGATTATCTAGGAAGAAGTATTTATGAAGAATTTTCTTCTGCTGGGGAAAATGGGGTTTCTTCTTTTTTAATGAGTAAAACGCACCAATATAATGGATTTCGATGTATTTATGAAAAAGAAGACTATTGCATTAAGCGTTATTTGTATGATCCTGCCGGCAGGATGACTTCTTTTATTGAACATGAAAGTGGAATAAATGAAAAAGGTCCCGAAGCTCGCCTTACAGAAATTACTTATGATCCTCTCGGTCGACTGCATCAAAAAAAAGTTTGGTTTGATAGTGGGTTACAAGATTATGCTCTAGAATGTTTTAAATATGATTTAGCTGGAAATGTAGCAGAAAAAAGAATTGAAGATGCTCAAGGTGCATTTTTACTGAGAAAAAGATTTTCGTATAACCCTCAAGGGCTTTGCATTGAAGAATATAATGATGAAAATGATCAAAAAACTTCATTAATTAAAACAACCTACAATTGCGAAGGTGAACCGATCAGCTATTTTGATGGGTCCGGTCAAGAAACAAAAATTATCATCAATAGATCTCATCACAATATCCTGGGACAATCAGTCCTTAAAAAAACCCTTGTTAACCCAACTGGAGTCCAAACAGAAATTGAATTTGATGCTCTGAACAGAATTTATTCTATTTCCAAAAAAGATGCGATGGGAGTCCTTCTTTCTTCTCAAAAAAATATTTATGATGCACTAGGTAACCTAGCTTGTGAGGTCCATGACCAAATTGTAGATGGGGAAATTCTTAGTTCGCAGAAAAATCAATGGATTTATGGCCCAATGGGACGTTTGGAAGAAGAGGTGGAAGCGGCTGATTCTTCTTTAGAAAAACGTACGGATTATCGTTATAATTCTTTTGGAAAAATGTCAGAGAAAACAATTCAAGGGATCAAAACACCTATTACGTACACTTACAATAAGGCAGGGAAACTACACAAAATCGAAGCAAAAGGCGAAAGAAAAGAACTTCAAATTTCAAATGCCTATTTATATGATAATAAAGGCAATATCGTTTCAGCCTCCACTGCGCAGGGAAAAACTATTCAGAGAAAATATAATGTGTTTGGTCAAGTGATTAAAGAAACTATTGTAGATGGGGAGGGCACCTATATACTTCAATATAGTTACGATCGAAAAGGGCGTCTCAAAGAAATCGAACTTCCTGATAAATCTAAAATTGCTTATGCCCATGATGCAGTCTTTGGCCGGGAAGTTAACCGAATTTCTGCTCAAGGCAATCTACTTTATACACATACTTATGAGCAATATGATAGCCAAGGTAAATTGCTAAAAGAAAACTACATCGGTTATGCCGGTACGAACGAATATACCTACGATCTCAACGGTCAAAAAATCACAAATAAAAATGATTTTTTTAGCCAACAATACACACGTGATGCTTTAGGGCGAATATTGGAGGTTAAGGGTAGTGAGCATGAAGAATATTCCTATAATGCCCTCTCGCAGCTAGTCTCAGAAAAAAAGGCGAACACAAAAACTTATGCGTACGATTCTTTAGATAATCGTATTAAAGTTGATAATGAGGAGCTTTTTTATAATACCCTCAATCAATTAATCACTCGATCCCAAAGCGAATTTTCTTACGATCCCCAAGGCAATCTCTTGAGAAAAGTTCTTAACGGTGAGGGGACACTCTTTGAAAATAATATTCTTTCTCAGGTCATTTCAATCGAAAAATCTGATAAATCCACACTTGAATTTTCTTACGATCCCTTTGGTCGACTTTTCACCGAAAAGCATCTCAGTGCCAAAGACAAAAAACTTCTTTCTATTTCACGTTATTTTTACTTGGGTCATCAAGAAATTGGCACTCTCACAGCAAAGGGTGATATTGAAACACTTAAAATTCCCGGTTTACAAGGAGATAAACTTTCTCTTTCGAGTATTGCCTTTGAGATAAAAGGTGAAGTCTACGTGCCTATTCATGATATTGCTGGTAATGTTGTTAGCTTAGTTGATCCTCAAAGCCGCGATTTAATTGAAAGGTATCAATATACCGCTTTTGGGGAAAAGACTATCTTTAATGCATACGGCGAAGTGGAGGAAAATTCCGCGGTTAATAATCCTTGGTTTTTTGCAGAAAAGCGAAGTGATCAAAAATCAGGCTTTATACTGTTTGGCTTGCGCTTTTATGATCCCACTATAGGCCGTTGGATTAATCAGGATCCGGCCGGTCTAGTTGATGGCCCAAATCTTTACGCATACCTTCACAACAATCCCTTAAACAATTTTGATGGTTTTGGACTTGCAACCGAAACAAATTCACAGAATAAATTTGATGAGTATTTTTATGGTGAGTTTGAAACACACTGCTATTGTGAAAAACATCGAACTTGTAAACGCGGGGGTGATATCGGGAAAACTAGTAGTTATCATCTTCCAAAAATCAAATACTGCGATCAGTTCGAAGAACTCTATACAACTTACAAATCCGAGGAAGATTTTTGGGCCACTGCTGATCTTTATGATGAATTTCGACCTTATTATGAACGTTCAAGAGGGTATGATTTGAGTGATCTAGGTTTACCTGAATTGGTGGACATGGAAATCGGGTTTATCAATGGGATGAATACATCATTTGAATCAGCAAGAAATAGCGCGATATATATTTCCAAACTTTCTGGAGGCCATAATGTACACGCTGTTTATAATGCAACACATGGAATCGCAGTCGATTTAATTGAATGTCACATGGGCCTTACCAATAGAGCTACAGAACCAGTGAGACAATTACACAAAATGTGGAATAGTTTTTTCGAAAGAAGCTCTTCAAATGCTCAATATTTAATGGTTTGTTTTAGTCAGGGAGTCATTCACGTAAGGAATTCTTTGCTAGATTATCCTCCTGAGCTTCGTGAGAGAATGATAGTTGTTGCTATAGCACCCGGTGGATACATTTATCAAAAATGCTGTTCTCAAGTTCTCCATGTACGAGCAAAAAAACATAGAGACCCAATTCCTCGTCTTGATCAAAGAGGGTCTCAAAGAGCTAATGAGACTATTGTTGAGCTTGATTCTCATCCGAATGCTTCTTTCTTCGACCATTCGTTTACGAGCCCGACGTACGAAAGTGAATTAATTATTAGAATTAGTAAATATATTGCAACACAGGGGAAAAAAATATGAAAAAAAAGTTATTTATGTATTTGCTTTCTTTTTTTTTAATGAGCTGTGAAATGCAAAATTTTCAAAATGATGAAAATATATCTGGAAGCGAACACGCTGTAAATACCCTTTTAGACAGAATTGCGCACTCATTTGAAAAAAAATATAAAATAAACCCGATGGCAACAAATGTTGCAATGCCTGGGGGCATAGTGAAGTTATTGGGATTAGATTTTCAAATGCGAGGACCTCTTTCAAAAGAAGAAATTCGCAAAATACTTATTACTTTAGGCGAAGATTTTTTAGTTTTTGTTAATTCCGATGAAAATATTAAACCTTATTTAAAAAATTATCCTTTTAGAATCGAAAATATAGAGATCACATTATTTTTTCTTGATTTAAAAAGAATGGAACTATTGGATCCTTATATCGGCATTGCAGAGATTTCTGGAGGCCCTTTAAATTATAAAATTCTAACTAGGACTGATAGCATTCTTTCAATTAAAAGTGCCTCGGAAGAATCGTATGAAGAAGCTTTACAGGCTCTGAATAGAAAATAAATATGAAAAAAATGCTTTGGTTGCTTATATACTTGCTGTTTTTTTAATGAGCTGTGAAATGCAAAATTATCAAAATAATGAAAACAGATCTAGAAGAGGACAAATTGTAAATGACCTTTTGTACTAGATTGCAAACTCATTTGAAAAAAAAATATAAAATAAACACTATAGCGACAAACATTTCAATGCCTGGAGGCATAGTTAAATTATTGGGTTTAGATTTTCAAGTGCAAGGCCCACTCTCAAAAGAAGAAATTCGTAAAATTCTTATTGCTTTAGTTCAAGATTTTTTAGTTTCTGTTAATTCCAATGAAAAAATCAAACCTTATCTTGAAAATTATCCATTTGAAATCAAAAATATCGAAATAACATTATTTTTTATTGATTCACAAAGAATGGAGCTCTTGGATCCAAATATTGGTATTGCAAAAGTTTCTAGCGGCTCATTAAGTTATAAAATTCTTGCTAAGACTAATGGCATTCTTTCAATTAAAAGTCTTTCGAAGGAGTCGTATGAAGAAGCTTTACAAATTTTGAATAGAAATGAAATATAAAATTAACGTTTTGAAAAAAGCTTTAAGGTCTCTGATGGCCGCTGCGGGAAAGAACAAGCCCAAAGCCTTTTAGCTTTGGGCTTTTTGAATTTATTAGACGTGGTTTGATTCAGAAGCCACATTTTCAATGAGTTGATCATCCTTTTTTTCGATCAAAATTAAATGATCTCCTTCAGCGCTTACTATGAAGGACATTTTTTGATCGGGATGCAGCAAGATTTGTTCTGCCAGCGGATCTTCCATGTATTGTTCGATTGTTCTTCTAAGAGGACGAGCTCCCATTTCGGGCTGGAAGCCTTTCTCAACAAGAAAATCTTTGGCTTTGTCATCCAAAACAATCGTTAAATCGCGTCTGACTAAGCGTTTTTGAACTTTAGCAATTTCAAGTTCAATGACCTGTCGCAATTCTTCCTTTTTCAGAGGTCTAAAGATCACGGTGTCGTTCAAGCGGTTCATAAGCTCTGGCTTGTAATGCTTCTTGCTGGCCTTATCGATTTTTTCTTTAATGTGTTCATAATCGAGTGATCCTTCCATGGCTCCAAAGCCCACTTCCGTACTCTTTTTAATCAAATCCGCCCCTAAGTTCGAGGTCATGATAATGATGGTATTGCGGAAGTCTACTTTGCGACCGAAGGAATCAGATAAGCGTCCTTCTTCGAGGATTTGCAGTAGAATGTCCATCACATCTGGATGAGCCTTCTCGATTTCATCGAAGAGCACGACCGAATATGGGCGCTGGCGCACTTGTTCAGTGAGCTGGCCGCCTTCTTCATGTCCGACATATCCTGGAGGGGAACCTGTCATACGGCTGACGGCAAATTTCTCCATGTATTCAGACATATCGACTTGAATGAGCGAGTCTTCACCGCCAAATAAGTTGATCGCGAGCAAACGAGCTAATAAAGTTTTTCCAACCCCTGTTGGACCTAGGAACATAAAAGCTCCGATAGGGCGATTGGGGTCTTTAATGTCTGCACGACTACGACGAATGGCTCGGCAAACTGTCTTAACGGCTTCATCTTGTCCGATGATGCTGCCTTTTAGAATTTCTTCCATTTTTAAGACTTTTTGCGTTTCCCCTTCGGTCAAGCGGTTGATCGGGATCCCTGTTTGTCGTGCGACAACATTAGCGACATCTTCATCTTCAACGATGACTTCATGCTCTTCTTTATTAATTTCCCACTGAGCGCGAATTTGTTGTAGCTGTTCAC
>Ga0105046_10007751_pt1 | contig 16877 bp, 14 predicted proteins | sample MAT03_FD_78385 | JGI IMG/M metagenome (GOLD analysis project Ga0105046, IMG submission 78385) | Freshwater microbial communities from Lake Fryxell liftoff mats and glacier meltwater in Antarctica - MAT-03 (megahit assembly) | ecosystem: Environmental > Aquatic > Freshwater > Ice > Liftoff...
AGGGCGAGGGGAAAAGAAGCCCGTCCATGCACAAGCGGCCAAGGACAGCAGGAAAAAAGGAGTCCGTCTTTGCACCCTCTTCCCCTGGGAGAGGGCAGGCCTGTCCTGAGCCAAGTCGAAGGGGCTGAGGGCACGCGGCGCGCAGGAAGCCCTGTAGCTACGGCCTTCAAAAAAAGGCATTGCGTACTTTCTCCATGGGCGCAAGCAGCTATTGATTTCGTAGCAGCTCAACGCCCCCGAACTCAGGCAACCACGCCGCGCTGTCTCAGCGCGGTGATCTGCCCCTCGCTCAAGCCCACTTCACGCAGCACCGCATCGCTGTCCTGTCCGATGGAAGGCGCATTGCGGCGGTGGCTGCCCGGCGTGGCGGACAGCTTGGGCACGATGCCCGGAAGCGTCAGCAGGCTGCCATCGTCCATGCGGTGGTCGTCCAGCATGCCGCGCGCCCGGTAGTGCGGGTCGGCCGCAATGTCGGCCACGGTATAGATGCGGCCTGCCGGCACCGAGGCCTGGTCCAGCAGCAGCAGCACCTCGTCCACCGTGTGCTGTGCGGCCCACGCGCCGATCGCCTCGTCGATCTCCACCACCCGCGCGACCCGCCCGGTGTTGTCCGCCAGCGCGGGGTCGGTGCCCAGGTCGTCGCGGCCAATGACCTGCATGAGGCGACGGAAGATGCTGTCGCCATTGCCCGCAATGAGCACGTAGGCGCCGTCGCTGCAGCCATAGGCATTGCTGGGCGCGATGCCGGGCAGGGCGCTGCCGGCCGGGCCGCGCACCGCGCCGAAAGCGCTGTATTCGGGCAGCAGGCTTTCCATGCAGTTGAAGACCGCTTCATAGAGCGCCACGTCAATCACCTGGCCGCGACCCTGGGGCGCTTCCGGGCTCACCGAGGTGTGGCGATGCTGCAGCGCCAGCAGGATGCCGATCACGCCGTGCAGCGCGGCGAGCGTGTCACCGATGCTGACACCGACACGCACCGGTACCCGCCCCGGCTCGCCGGTCAGGTGGCGCAGGCCGCCCATGGCTTCAGCGACCACGCCAAAACCGGGCCGGTCGCGGTACGGTCCGGTCTGGCCATAGCCGCTGATGCGAAGAACGATGAGCCGGGGGTTCTGGGCCAGCAGCAGCTCCGGGCCCAGGCCCCAGCCCTCCATCGCGCCGGGTCGGAAGTTCTCGATCAGCACATCGGCGTCGGCCGCGAGTTTGCGCACAATCTCCTGCGCTTCAGCCTGCCGCAGATCGAGCGCCAGCGAACGCTTGTTGCGCGACTGCAGCTGCCACCAGACCGAGGTGCCGTCCTTGAGAAGCCGCCATTTGCGCAGCGGGTCGCCACCGGCCACACCAGGCCGCTTTGGGTCTGCCGGGGCTTCGATTTTGATGACATCGGCGCCAAAATCAGCCAGTGTTTTGGCGGCAAACGGCCCCGCGATGAGTTGGCCCAGCTCCAGAACCTTCAGGCGCGCGAGCGGACCTGGATGGGCCGCATCGGTCATTTCGCTGCGGGCCTCTTTTTTGCGGCGGGCTTTTTTTGCGCCAGCAGCGCATCAAGGTTCTTCACGATTTCGCCTTCGATCCTGTCCTTGAAGGTACCCAGCAGAAAGCCCAGTCTGGCGTCGAGGGCCAGCAGGTCTTTCGTGACCTTCAGCTCGCCGCTGACGCCCGAACGCGTGAAGCTCACCAGATCTTCGGTGGCGCCTTCCTCGTAGGTGCAGGCCATGTCGAACTTTTCTTCGACCTGCTCGGCCCACTTGAAGGCGACCTTGCGCGCTTCGAGCAGGCCCAGGCTGTGTTTGCGTTCGATGTGGATGTCTGCCATGGTGTGTTGTCTCCGTATATAGCTTCAGCGCGCCGAGAGAATTTTCTGGCGCTCTTTTTTGGGCAAGCGGGCCAGTTTCCGGGCTTCATCATAAAACGCCCGCCAGTTGCCACCGGTACGCTCGAACAGCGCTTCAAAGCCCGGCACCAGCTCGTCGTAAGCCGCCTGCGCGCCAAACGAGGCGTTGTTGGCCTGCGCCACCCAGCGGTCGTAGCCGGCGGTGCTGCCCGGCGGCCCGCTCCACGATTTCCTGAGCTCGGCATACCTTGCCTTGAGGCGCTCCAGTGCTATTGTTTTCATAGCTAACTGCGCTGACCGGGAAAGGGCTGGAACCGCTTTTGACTCGTAAATGTCAGCCAGCTCGCGGTAGGTGCCCTGGGTCAGTGCACGAAACTGCTGGCGCTGCTGCTCCACTGCGGCGTAGTCGGCCCGGGTGGCGTCCGAGCCCGACGCTGCCAGCCATCGCGCCACGCCCAGGCGCTCGACTGCCGTGGCGAAGGACTCGTTGAAGGTCGTGTCGTCGCTGGCATACACCACCTGGTGCGCGAGCTCATGAAAAATCAGGCGCGCCAGATCGCCTTCCGGGTAGCCGACAAAGGTGCTGAGCAGCGGGTCGCCGCCAGCCCAGTTCATCCAGCCCAGGGTGGAATAGGCGGGAACGCCGTAGACGTGCACGTCCAGGCCGGTGGCCTGCAGCCTCGCCGCTTCGGCGCGCGCCTGCTGCTCGTCAAAATAGCCACGGTAGCCGACGCAGCCAGCCACCGGGAAGCACCAGGTCTCGGGTTTCAGCGACAGCGCGGGGGCGGCCGTGACGTTCCAGACCACCGCCTTGCGCTGCAGGTCGGCATAGCGCTGGTAACTCGCGTTGTCAGGCAGGTGCAGCTCGCTGACGGCAAAACTGCGGATGCGCTGGGTCAGCGCCAGCCGCGCCTTGAGCCGCTCCGGCGTCTGGCTGTCGCTGAGCCAGTCGGGCACCGGCCGCGCCGCATTCATGACCTGCAGGTGGCCGCTGACGGATTGCCAGTAATAGGCCATGGTGCTGCAACCGGACAGGGCCAGCAACGCAGCGCAGGCGATGGCGAGGGATTTGCGCGACACCGGCGTCAGAGCGCTGCCGCCTGGTCAAGTTGCACCTCGACCAGGCAGTCGTAAAACACCGGGCCGCGCCCCAGGTCGGTCAGCTGCTGGCTGGTCAGCTGGTTGACGTTGGTGCCGTCCAGGCCGAGCTTGCGCCACCAGACACCCAGACCGTTGACCACGCCGGGCCGCGCGCGCGCCGATACCTTGGCCCGGCAGCGGTACTCGCCGCGCTGGTTGAAGACGCGGACGATGGCGCCGTCGGGGATGCCGCGTGCGGCGGCGTCGTCGGCGTCGATCTCCAGCAGCGGCTCGCCTTCGATATCGCGCAGGCTTTTGACGTTGACGAAGCTGGAGTTCAGGAAGTTGCGCGCTGGCGGCGAGATCATGGCCAGCGGAAATTCAGCGGAGCTGCCCGCGGCCTCATGGTTGGGCAGGTGGTCGGGCAGGCCGTCCAGGCCCTGCGCCGCTAGCCGGGCGCTGAAAAATTCGCATTTGCCGGACGGTGTGAGGAAGCGGCCGTCGGCAAAGGGTGCATCGGGAATCGCCAGCGTGGCAAAACCCTTGTCCAGCAACTCATTGAAATCCACCCGGTCGCCATCCGGGTGGCTGAAGGCTGCGCGGCACAGGGTTTCGTCGTCCTCTGAAAAGCACGGCTCGGTGAACCCCATGCGCGCCGCCAGCGCGCGGAAGATCGCGCTGTTCGGCCTGGCCTGGCCCAGCGGCGCAATCGCCGGGCGGTTCAGCAGCACATCGGTGTGGCCGTAGGCGGCGTGGATGTCCCAGTGTTCGAGCTGGGTGGTGGCCGGCAAGATGAAATCGGCGTAGTCGGCGGTGTCGGTCTGAAAATGCTCCAGCACCACGGTGAACAGGTCTTCGCGCTCGAAGCCCTGCACCACCTTGCCCGACTCCGGGGCCACGGCCACCGGGTTGCTGTTGTAGACGATCAGCGCCTCGATTTTCGGGCCGAAGGCTGGCGAGCTGTCCCGCTGCAGGTCGTCGCCGATGGTGATCATGTTGAGGGTGCGCGGCCGGCGCCCGGCCAGCAGGTCGGGGCGCTGCAGGGCGGCCTTGTTGATCGGGAACATGCCCGAGCTCGACAGCAGCAGGCCGCCGGCGCGGTGGCGCCAGGCGCCGGTCAGCGCTGGCAGACAGGCGATGGCGCGCGCGGCGTTGCCGCCGCCGCGCACGCGCTGCATGCCGTAGTTCAGCCGTATCGCTGCGGGTTGCGTGTTGCCGTAGTCGCGCGCCAGCGCGATGATCTGTTCCACCGGCACGCCGCAGACTTCGGCCGCGCGTTCAGGCGGCCACAGCAGCGCGCGCTGACGGAGTTCATCCCAGCCGACGGTGTGCTGCGCGATGTAGTCGTGGTCCAGCCAGTCATGCACGATCAGCTGGTGCATCAGGGCCAGGGCCAGCGCCGCGTCGGTGCCGGGCCGCAGCGCGATGTGTTCGTGGCACTTGTCGGCGGTTTCGGTTTTGCGCGGGTCGATGCAGACCACGCGCGCGCCGTGGCGCTTGGCCTCCTGTACGTAACGCCAGAAATGCAGGTTGCTGGCAATCGAGTTGCTGCCCCAGATCAGGATCAGTCGGGCCTCGGCAAAAAACTCCACCTTCATGCCGACCTTGCCGCCCAGGGTCTGGGTCAGGGCTTCACCGCCTGCGGCCGAGCAGATGGTGCGGTCCAGCAGCGACGCGCCGAGCTTGTTGAAAAAGCGCGCCGCCATGCCCTCGGCCTGCACCAGGCCCATGGTGCCGGCGTAGCTGTAGGGCGCGATGGCCTCGGGGTTGCGGCGGGCGATGGCCTGGAGCCGGGCGGCGATCTCGTCGAGCGCGCTGTCCCAGCTGACGGGCTCAAACCGGCCTGAACCTTTAGGCCCCACCCGTTTGAGCGGCTGCAGGATGCGTTCGGGGTGGTAGCTGCGCTCGGTGTAGCGCGAGACTTTGGTGCAGAGTACGCCGCCGGTTTGCGGGTGGTCGGGGTTGCCCTGGACCTTGACCGCCACGCCGTCCTCGACGGTCGTCAGCAACGCGCAGGTGTCGGGACAGTCATGCGGGCAGGCACCGCGTACTTTGACACTGTCTTTCACGAAATCGGTACCAGCGGAGATGTGGATGGTTTGGGGCATGGGTTAAAACGATGGCTTTCGCTTGAGAAGGGCGGCCACCCTCCGGGATCACGTGCAGGGACCCATTATGAAAACATTTCAAACTCTGGGGCAGACCCTGATGGTAGCGGCCCTGCTGCTGGCCGGCACGGCAGTCCCTGTCTGTGACCGGGCTCCTCGCCGGCTTTCGCGGGCGCGGGTGAGGCAACAGGGGGGGTGCCGCGACATCGGGCTGACAAATAACTGATGTTTGTCGAGGATTAACCGTTTATTTGACTTGTGTTTAAAGCTAAAGTCTTCGTTTTTGCGGACCACTGATGGTGTGGCTACCTTGACGTAAGTCTGACGGCAGCTTGTCTGGCGAGAATGCGGCATGACCCTCAATCGCAGAAAATTCACCCTCACCGCCGCCGGCGCCGCCATGCTGGCCGGCTTCAATATCGCCCGCGCCCAGTCCGACGGCAAGATCATTCTGGGCCAGTCCGCCGCTTTCACCGGCCCGGCCGCACAGCTTGGCATCCAGTTCTACCAGGGTGCCAGGGTTTATTTCGACCAGATCAATGCCCAGGGCGGCATCAACAAGCGCCAGATTGAAATCCGCAACCTGGACGACGGCTACGAGCCGGATCGCTGCGCCGAAAACACCCGCAAGTTGCTTGCCGACGACGTGTTCGCGTTGTTTGGCTACATCGGGACACCGACCAGCCTTGCCGCCCTGCCGCTGGCGACCAGGGAAAAGACGCCTTTTATTGCGCCTTTCACCGGTGCCATGGCACTGCGCGACCCATTCAATAAATACGCTTTTCACGTCCGGGCCTCGTACAACGACGAGACCGGCCTGATCGTCAAGCAGCTGACCAGCCTGGGCCTGAAAAAAATCGCGGTGTTCTACCAGAACGACGCCTACGGCAAGGCCGGCCTGGCCGGCGTGACGCTGGCGCTGACCGGTCTGGGTCTGAAACCCGTGGCGCAGGCCACGGTGGAGCGCAATTCCGTCGATGTCGCCCAGGCCGTTAAAACCCTGGTGGCCGCCGCCCCGGACGCCGTGGTGCAGATCAGCGCCTACAAGTCCTGCGCTGCTTTTATCCGCGAGGCGCGCAAGGCCGGCTATGGCGGCACTTTTTACAACGTGTCTTTTGTCGGCACGCAGGCGCTGGCCGACGAGCTGGGCAAGGACGGCGCAGGCGTGGTAGTGTCCCAGGTCATGCCCTCGCCCTACAACGCTGCCCGCCCGATTGCGCGCGAGTTTGTCGAGGCGGTCAAGGCCGCTGGCAAGGATGCCCAGGCCAACTTTTCCAGCATGGAAGGGTATATCGCCGCCAGGCTGTTTGTCGACGGGCTCAAGCGCGCCGGCGTCAAACCGACCCGTGAAACGCTGATTACAGGCCTGGAAGGTATAGGCACCCAGTCGCTGGGCGGTTTTTCCGTGACGTTTTCGCCGACCGACCATGTGGCCTCAAGCTTTGTCGAACTCTCCATGCTGACCGGCGACGGTCGCGTGCGCACCTGACAGGCGGGGCACCGCGCCGCTGGCGACCTTGAAACGCTATTGTTTTAATAGCTGCTTACGCAGGTGTGGCGGGGGCAAAAGGCCAATCGCTTATAGATAATCCGGTCTGACAGGGCTTCGCCCTGGCTGGTTAAATCCCCGTTCCTGGCGCCGCTGGGGCGAGCGGTGTCAGTTATGCTTGAAGCCGACCGGCCGTGCTCCCTCTGCCGGCATTCCTCCGTCCTGCCCCACTGCCCATGCGCTTGTTGTCCAGCCTCGTCACCCTGATGCGCCCCCACCAATGGCTCAAGAATGCTTTTGTGTTCGCCGGGCTGATGTTCAGCGAGGCCTGGAACAACGGTCCGCTGGCGCTGGCGGTGCTCAACGCCTTTGCCGCGTTCTGCTGCTTCTCCAGCCTGGTCTACATCCTCAATGACTGGCGCGACCGCGCGGCCGATGCCCGCCACCCGGTCAAGCGCCACCGGCCGCTGGCCAGCGGCGCGGTGCCGCCGGCCGCCGCCCTGGCGCTGGCGGCGGTGCTGCTCGCGCTGGGCCTGGGGCTGGCTGCCGGCAACACCTGGCTGCTGCTGTTGCTGGGCCTGTATGTGGCGCTGAACCTGGCGTATTCATGGCGTCTCAAGCAGGTGCCGGTGGTCGATGTGACCATCATTGCCTCGGGCTTCATGCTGCGCCTGCTTGCCGGCACGCTGGCCGTGGGCATACCGCCCTCGCGCTGGATGCTGCTGGCCGGCCTGTTTGTGGCGTTGTTTCTTGGGTTTTCCAAACGCAAGGCCGAGAGTTTTCACGATGAGGCCGACCAGCGCGCCGTGTTGGAGCACTACCCGCCGGCGCTGCTGGACATCTTCATGGCAGTCACCATGACAGCGTCGCTGATGACCTACGGGCTGTTTGCCGCCAGCGCCGAAGCCCAGCGCCAGCATGGCGACCGCCTGCTTTACACCGTGCCCATCGTGGTGTTTGCGCTGCTGCGTTACGCCTACCAGGTGCACCGGGGGCGCGGTGAAGATGTCTCGCGTGACCTGCTGCGCGACCCGTGGATCCTGCTGGCGATGGCGGCCTGGTTGCTGGTGTTTCTGGGGCACCGCTTTTGAGCGAGCCCGGCCGGCCGGCCGTTCGCCTGCCGCTCAAGCCCCTGCTGCTGGTGCTGGGCGCTGCCGCCACGGTCTACGCGGTGGTGCTGGCGCTGTTCGGCGAAAGCTCGCCGGGGGCGACGCTGCAGCGCCTGGTCTCGCTGGCCGGCTTGCAGGCGGTGGCGCTTTGCCTGCTGAACTACCTGCTGCGCGGCCTGCGCTGGCGTCTGTGGATGGCGCATTACGGACGGCCGATGAAACTCACGGACGCGCTTCGGCTGTACCTGGCGGGCTACACCTTCACGCCGACGCCCGGCAACATCGGTGAGGCGGCGCGCGGCCTGCTGCTCGCACGCCACCCCCTGAGCGCCACGCAAAGCCTGGCGATCTTCGGGGCCGAGCGCCTCGCCGACCTGCTTTGCCTGCTGCTGCTGTGCCTGCCGGTGGCCTGGTGGCTGGCCGGGCTCGCGGGGCCGGGGTTGGCCTCGGGCTTGATCGGTCTTGCGGCACTGGCCGTGTTGGCCGCAGCTGTGTTGTTCTTCAGGTTTCGCCAGACCTTGCTGCGGCGGTTTGTGTGGCTGCAGGAGGCCTGGGCCTGCCTGGCCATCCGGCCCCTGCTGTGGCTGGGCTTGAGCCTGGTGGCCTGGTCCGCGCAGGGGCTGGCGGTCTGGCTGCTGTGCCGCGAAGCCGGCTTGTCCATCAGCGCGCTGGAGGCCACGGGCTTTTATGCGGTCGCCATGGTCGGCGGCGCGCTGTCGCTGCTGCCGGCCGGCTTGGGCGGCATGGAGGCGCTGCTGACGGCGCTGCTGGTCGCCCAAGGGGCCAGCGCGGCGATGGCGCTGGGCATCACGGTGCAGGTGCGGCTGGTGACGCTGTGGCTGGCCGTGGCCATCGGTGCGCTGGCGCTGGTCTATAGTGCCGCGATCCGCCAGGACATCAGTTTCAAATAAAACCTTCATCCATGTTTTCACGCTTCAAGGCTGCGGCCGCTTCCGTCTCCATCACCGGCTGGCTGGTCGCTGCCGGCAGCCTGTCGCTGGCCCTGCGGCTGTGGATTGCGGGGACTTTTCCGATCACCGGCGACGAGGCCTTTTTCTACTGGTGGGGGGTGTACCCCGACTGGGGCTATTACGACCACCCGCCCATGGTCGGCTGGCTGATCGCGCTGATGCGCGCCACCGTGGGCGACACGACCTGGGCGATACGTCTGCCGGTGGTGCTGTTGCCACTGGCTGTGGGCGCCCTGGTGGGCTGGGCGTTCGCCCCCCTGGACAAGGCGCGTGCCGCCTGGGCCGTGCTGTTTTTCTGGCTGGCCCCGATCAACTGGCTCAACACCCTGATCACCACCGACACGCCGCTGATCTTCTGGTCGGTGCTGTCGGTGGCCCTGCTGCTGCGGGCCGAACGGCGCGAACGCATGGACCGGGCCGCCTGGGCGCTGTATGCGCTGTCCGGCCTGGCTCTGGGCTGCGCCTTCTTATCCAAGTATTTCTCGGTGGTGCTGGGCCTGACCTACCTGGTTTATTTCGCGCTGTACCGGCGCGAGCGCTGGCCGGCTTTTGCGCTGCTGGTGCTCAGCGCGCTGCCCGGGCCGGCGATCAACATCGCCTACAACCTGTCGCACGGCTGGTCGAACATCATGTTCAACCTCTACAACCGCAACGAAGGCGCGGCCTTCGCCTGGAACAAGCCGCTGCTGTACCTGGCCATGCTGGTTTACCTCGTCACACCGGTGGCCGTCTGGCTGGCCTGGAAGCAGCGCAGCGCGCTGGCCGCCACCGCGCGCCAGCAGCGGCTGCTGGCCTGCGTGGTGGTGGTGCCGCTGCTGTTTTTTGCCTTGCTGTCGCTCAAAAAAGTGGTCGGCCTGCACTGGGTGCTGTCGTTTTACCCGTTTGGTTTTGCGCTGCTGGCCTTTGCCCTGCCCAGGGAAAAGCTCAAGGCCTGCGCGCTGGGCATGGCGCTGTTTGCCGGCCTGCATGTGCTTGTGGTCGCCGGCCTGTATGCGAGCTCTCTGGACGACTGGAAGAACACCCGGCTCTACCCGCAAATCATCCGCAGCTACAAGACCGGCGAGATGCTGGCGCAGGTGGCGGCGCCCGGCGTGGTGCTGATGGCCGGTGCCTACACGCCGGCTTCGATCTACGGCTACACGCTGCGCCAGTACGTGCCGGTGTTCGGCCCGGGCAACTTCCATGCGCGGCAGGACGACATGCTGGTGGACTTTTCGCTGTACCAGGGAAAAACCGTGCGCATCGTGCGCATGGATGCGCCGCCTCTGGAAGATTACCGGCCTTACTTTGACTCGGTGCAGGTGCTCCGCTACGTCCAGGACGGCGTGCCGTTTTATGCGGTCGAGGGCCGGGGCTTCAACTACCCGGCCTACCGCGATGGCGTGCTGGCGACCATTTACCGCCGCTACTACAACATCCCGGGCTGGTTGCCCATGACCGGCTGCCCGTTTTGCGAGCGCCTGTGCGGCCAGGTGCGATGCCCCAAGTAGGCGCTGCACCCGGCAGCAGGCCCGACCCGCTTGCCGTGGAAGTTGCCGCTTTCGATTTCGACGGCACGCTGACGCGGCGCGACACCTTGCTGCCTTATCTGTGGCGCGGGCTGGGCTGGCCGCGCTTTCTGCTGGCACTGGGGCGAAGCGGACCCTGGCTGGCCGCCTTTGCCTTGCGCCTCATGAGCAACCATCGGGCCAAGGCGCGGCTGTTGCAGGCCAGCCTGGGAGGCCGTACCGATGCGGAAATCGCGCAATGGACCGCTGATTTCGCGGCCCGCTATCTGCCGGGGCAATGGCAGCCGGAGATGCTGGCGCGCTTGCGCCACCACCAGCAGCTCGGGCATTGTTGTGTGATGGTGAGTGCCTCGCCAGGTATTTATTTACACGATGCCGGCCGTGCCCTCGGCATGGACGCTGTGATTTGCACCGAGCTGGAGGTGCGGGATGGTGCGCTGACCGGCCGCATGGCCACCCCCAACTGCCATGGCGAAGAAAAAGTGCGGCGCCTGCAGGCCTGGCTGGGCGCGCGCGGGCAGTCGCGTGCGCACATCACACTGCATGCCTATGGCGATTCGAGCGGCGACGTACCCCTGCTAAATCTGGCAGACTATGCGCACTACCAAGGCCAACCCTGGGCCCGCAAACCGTCCCGAAAGTAAGGGATGCAGCGGGCCTGACCACCCAAAGGTTTTCATGAAAGTCATTGACTCCATCGTCACCCAGGCCGCAGGCATCGCCGCCGTGCGCCGCGACATCCACGCCCACCCCGAACTGTGTTTTCAGGAAGTTCGCACCGCCGACGTGGTGGCGCAAAAACTCACCGAATGGGGCATCCCGATCCATCGCGGCATGGGCACCACCGGCGTGGTCGGCATCATCAAAAACGGCACGTCGAGCCGCGCCATCGGCCTGCGCGCCGACATGGACGCCTTGCCCATGCAGGAGTTCAACACCTTTGAACACGCCAGCAAAACCCAGGGCAAGATGCACGCCTGCGGCCACGACGGCCACACCGCCATGCTGCTGGCGGCCGGCCAGCACTTCGCCAAAAACCGAAATTTCGACGGCACGGTCTACCTGATTTTCCAGCCGGCCGAGGAGGGCGGCGGCGGTGCGCGCGAAATGATCAAGGACGGCTTGTTCGACAAATTCCCGATGGACGCGGTGTTCGGCATGCACAACTGGCCGGGCACCCAGGTCGGCAAGTTCGCCGCCAGTGCCGGCCCGGTGATGGCCTCGACCAACGAGTTCAAGATCACGATTCGCGGCAAGGGCGGCCATGCGGCGCTGCCGCACAACGGCATCGACCCGGTGCCGGTGGCCTGCCAGATGGTGCAGGCCTTCCAGACCATCATCAGCCGCAACAAGAAGCCGGTCGATGCCGGCGTGATTTCGGTCACCATGATCCATGCAGGCGAAGCCACCAACGTGATCCCCGACAGCTGCGAGCTGCAGGGCACGGTGCGCACCTTCACGCTGGAGGTGCTGGACATGATCGAAAAACGCATGAAGCAGGTGGCCGAAAACATCTGCGCGGCGCATGACGCCCAGTGCGAGTTCGAGTTTGTGCGCAACTACCCACCCACCATCAACCATGCGAAGGAAACCGAGTTCGCGCGCAAGGTGATGGCCGAGATCGTCGGTGCCGACAACGTGATCGAGCAGGAGCCGACCATGGGCGGGGAAGACTTCTCGTACATGCTGCAGGCCAGGCCCGGCTGTTATGCCTTTATTGCCAACGGCGACGGCGCGCACCGCGAAATTGGCCACGGCGGCGGGCCCTGCATGTTGCACAACCCGAGTTACGACTTTAACGACGACCTGATTCCCCTGGGAGCGACCTTCTGGGTGCGGCTGGCCGAGAGCTGGCTGACCAGGGATACCGCATGAGGGGTGTGACTGACGCGTTTTCCACAAGTTACGCCGAAGCCCGCACCAAGTTTCTGGAGGCCGCCGCCGCCGCCGAGTTGACCGTCGACACCCACCTGCATCCCGAGACGGGACGCGACGGCGAAGTGCTGGCCATGGACGTGGTGCTGGACGGCCCGGCCGATGCGCGCGCGCTGTTGCTCGTCAGCAGCGCCTGCCACGGTGTCGAAGGCTACTGCGGCTCGGGCGTGCAGGTATTTGCCCTGCGCGATGCCGAGTGGCGCGCCAAGGCCCGGGCGCAGGGCGTGGCGGTGCTCTACATCCATGCGCTGAACCCCTACGGTTTCTCGCACATCCGGCGCACCACCCATGAAAACGTGGACCTGAACCGCAACTTTCACGACTTCTCGCAGCCGCTGCCGGTCAATGAGGCCTACCGTGAAATCCAGCCCTTGCTGCTGCCCGAGGTATGGCCGCCCACCGGGGCCAATGCAGCGGCCACCAGCCAGTACATCCAGGACCGGGGCATGGACGCCTACCAGGCGGCCATCACGCGCGGCCAGCATGAGTTCGACCAGGGGCTGTTCTTCGGCGGCACCGCGCCGACCTGGAGCAACCAGACCCTGCGACAGGTGCTGCAAACGCACGCCAGGTTCGCCCGGCGCGTGGCGTGGATAGACGTCCACACCGGTCTGGGGCCCAGCGGTGTCGGCGAGCGCATCTGCGCCTGCCGCGACGACGAGGAGGCCTTGGCCCGCGCGCGCGCCTGGTGGGACAACGGCGGCAAGACGCCCGTGACCTCGATTTACGACGGCTCGTCGAGCTCGGCCTTTTTGACTGGCCTGATGTGGAACTCGATGTACGAGGAATGCCCGGACGCCGAGTACACCGGGATTGCCATGGAATACGGCACCTTGCCGCCTTTCGAGATGATGCAGGCGCTGCGTGCCGAGCATTGGCTCAACGTCCACTCCGAGGCCCCCGCTGCGCTGGCCGCGCAGATCAAGCAGCAGATGAAGAACGCTTTTTACGTCGATACCGACGAGTGGAAAGGCCAGGTTATCAGCCAGGCGCGGCAGGCGCTGTTCCAGGCGGCAGACGGCCTGAGTTCATAGTGTTTCAGGGCTCCAGCCCTTGACTGACGGGCGCAAGCAGCTATTAAAAGCATAGCAACAGCGCCTCTTTTTTAGTCTTCCAGCTCGGCCTTGGCCATCTCCACATCCAGCCGCTCCATCGCGTCCAGGGGCTGGCTGGCGGCGGCCTGCTCATACAGCGTGGTGGCTTCCTTCATTTTTTTGTCGCCTTCGAGCATGACCATGCCGTTGGCATATTCGATCATGGCAATGGCCGACGTCGGGTTGAGCTTGAGAGCTTCCCGAAACAGCGACAGGCCCTGGTCTTTCTTGGCGCCGTAGGTCATGCCGCCGATCAGCGAGCCGACCTTGTCGATCACCTCGGCATGAAACGCCGCCAGGGCGATGTGCGCATCGGCGTGTTTGGGCGAGAGCTTGATGGCCTGCTCGAGCGCATTCTTGACCTTGGTGCCCAGGCCCTGGGCCAGCGCCTTGGCCACGCTGATGCCCTGGCCGTAGCGGCCGAGCGCGTAGGCCTGCCAGTAATACGCATTGGCATTTTTAGGTTCGTCCGCCTGCTGGGCTTCCGCCCGCTCGGCCACTTCCATGAAAAGGTCCAGCTTGGTTTTCTCTTTGCTCTCAAGGTAGTTGGCGTAGATGCTGGTGGCCTTGTTGGCCACCGTGATGCCGGCACCGCCAGCTTTCAGGCCGGCCTCTGCAGCCTTATGGAAATCGCCGTTATGAAACAGCACCCAGGCCTGCAGCACGGCGGCTTCCTTGGGCAGGGCTTCGCAGTCGCCCTGGTGCAGGCGAGCCCAGCTCTTTTTGAGGCTGGCGGCATCGAAGGCGTAGTCGCCTGTGTGCGGGAAAGCGGTCCATTTGGCCATGTGTTGTCTCCTTGAATGTTGTCGCTGGTGGATGCTTGAAGGGTTGATCAGGCAGGGTTGGTGTAGGCGCCGACCAGGGCCTGCAGGTGCATGCGCTGGCCCTGCTCCAGGTAGGGGATCAGCAAATTGAGCACATGGTGGGCACCGCGCAGCAACGCGGACTGCGCGTTCTCAGGCTCCAGCGCGTTGCGCGGGTCACGCACATATTCGAAACTGAGCCAGTAGGTCAGTACCACCACCATGCTGGTGGCGGTGGCCTCGACCTCGCGCGAATCGATGCTCACGGCGTTGGCCCGGCTCATGCCGTCCAGCATGGCCTTGACGGAGCGGGCCTTGTTTTTCAGCACCCACTGGAAATGCGTTTCGAGCCGGCGGTTCTTGCTGAGCAGGTCGTTGAGGTCGCGGTACAGGAAGCGGTATTGCCAGATCAACTCGAACAGCGAATGCATGAAAAACCAGGCGTCCTCCACGTCCCGCACGCTGTCGCTGGCATTGAGCAGCTCGGTCAGGGCGCGTTCGTAGCGGTCAAACAGCGAATTGATGAGTTCGTCTTTGGCCGGGTAGTGGTAGTACAGGTTGCCGGGACTGATGCCCAGTTCGGCAGAAATGAGGGTGGTCGACACATTGGGCTCGCCGAAACGGTTGAACAGATCAAGCGTCACTTCGAGGATGCGTTCAGCAGTTCGGCGCGGCGCTTTTTTCGCCATGGTGTCTACCTCGTATTTTTTTCGACTCTAACGCATTCACGCAGGGCACGGAAATATTGTTTCGGCCCGATGATGTTTGAAATTTGTCGATCCCCGAATGATTCCCTCGCCCTCTGGGAGAGGCTTGGCCTGTCCTGAGCCTGTCGAAGGAGGGTGAGGGTCTGCGATTTCACACTTGATGGGGCCGGAGCAACAGGGATGTCGAACAGGCCGCGCTCACGGCGGGCGGCAGAGCGTGGCTGACATTTTCCATGGCCTCTTCAACCTGTCCTTGTCCCGGTGCCGAGCTTGCTGGCGACCCGCGTGAGCGCTTTGGCCAGATGGCGAAAGTCATTGCTGCGCCCGCTTGTAGGCAACAACTCGCCAGGGCGTCCAAATCCGGGAGGCAGCCGCCGCAGCGTACAAATTCGCCGCAGGCAGGCAGCGACCATCTGACTGAATCGAAGGGGCCGGATACCCGGCCGGACGGGTCCGCCCTAAGCAGACTTGCGTGCAGGTGCGCGTTTTTTGGCAGCCGGCTTGCGTGCTGCCGTTTTGGCCGCCGCACGCGGAGCAGTGGCCGGCTTGGCGGCCATCTTCTGTACGGTTTGGTTGAGCTCGTCGATGCGCGCGATCAGCGCATCCACGTCTTTGGCCGCAGGCACGCCCAGTTTGTTCAGGGCCTTGGCCACGCGCTCTTCAAAAATGCTTTCCAGCTTGTCCCACTGGTGACCGGCCTTGGCGCTGATGTCTGTCGCCATGCTGGCCATTTTGTTGGTGGCGGTAGAGATTTTTTCTTCCGCAACCGCTTGCGTCTTGCGCTGGATGGACAGGCCTTCCTTGACCAGGGTTTCAAAGACTTTGCCGCCTTCTTCCTGCGCTTTGGAAAAAGCACCGAGGCCGGCCAGCCAGATCTGCTGGGCAGATTCCTTGACGGCGCCCGAAAGGTGCGGGGCGGATTTTTTGTCGTCGCTCATTTTTTGCAGTTTTTTGACCATGGTGGGCTCCTGGCGATGGGGGTGTGGGTTGACGCCGCATTGCTGACTGCTGATGCGGCACGTGCCCAAAATATAAGCCCAGTTGCTGGCCGCGTTTAGGTGGGCGCTCCTAGAACCCTGGGCGCCGCTCCCTATGGAAAACCGGGCGTGCGCGGGTTTCTGCTGACCAGGGGCCAGCGGTGTTTCGGCAAGAATCGACGCTGGTCCTACAGTTGTCTAGCGGAGAACACAATGCAGTATTTCGTCACCGGAGCCACAGGCTTCATCGGCAAGCGCCTGGTCAAGAAGCTCCTGGCGCGCAAGGGTGCCACCGTGCACTTCCTGATCCGCAAGGAAAGTGCAGGCAAGGTGGAAGCCCTGCGCGCGTACTGGGGTGCGAGCGCGGCGAGGGCCGTTCCTGTGCACGGGGACCTGACGTCCAAAAAGCTGGGTGTTTCGGCCGACGACGTCAAAAAACTCAAGGGCCAGATCGACCATTTCTATCACCTTGCGGCCGTCTACGACCTCAGTGCCGACGAAGAAAGCCAGATCGCTGTCAATGTCGATGGCACGCGTCATACGGTCGAGTTCGCCAAGGCCATCGACGCCGGGCATTTTCACCACGTGAGCTCGATTGCCGCCGCCGGTTTGTACGAGGGCGTGTTCCGCGAAGACATGTTCGAGGAAGCCGAGAACTACGAACACCCGTATTTCATGACCAAGCATGAAAGCGAAAAAATCGTCCGCAGCGAATGCAAGGTGCCCTGGACAGTGTTCCGTCCCGCCATGGTGGTCGGCGACAGCACGACTGGCGAAATGGACAAGATTGACGGGCCCTACTATTTTTTCAAGCTGATCCAGCGCATGCGCCAGCTGCTGCCGCCATGGATGCCGGCGGTGGGCCTGGAAGGCGGGCGCATCAACATCGTGCCGGTCGATTTTGTGGTGGATGCACTGGATGTCATCAGCCACAAGGCCAGCATTGCCAAAAAATGCTTCCACCTGGTCGATCCGGTGGGTTACCGCGTCGGTGACGTGCTGGATATTTTCAGCCGGGCTGCACATGCGCCCAAGATGAACCTGTTTGTCAACGCAGCGCTGCTTGGCTTCATTCCGCGCAGCGTCAAGAAAAGCCTGATGGCACTGGCACCGGTACGCCGCGTGCGCAACGCCATCATGGCGGATCTGGGTCTGCCTGAGGACATGCTCACTTTTGTGAACTACCCGACGCGTTTTGATTGCCGCGAAACGCTGGCCGCCCTCAAAGGCTCGGGCGTCGAGTGCCCCAACCTGAAAGACTA
>Ga0105046_10007752_pt1 | contig 16877 bp, 11 predicted proteins | sample MAT03_FD_78385 | JGI IMG/M metagenome (GOLD analysis project Ga0105046, IMG submission 78385) | Freshwater microbial communities from Lake Fryxell liftoff mats and glacier meltwater in Antarctica - MAT-03 (megahit assembly) | ecosystem: Environmental > Aquatic > Freshwater > Ice > Liftoff...
AGACTTACAAATTGACCACCAGGTCTTTGACAATTTCGATTTGCATATCCATGTGCCGGCGGGTGCTGTGCCAAAAGATGGGCCATCTGCTGGAATTACCATGCTTACTTCTTTGGCCTCGGTTTTCACCCAAAGGAAAATTAAACCAAAATTGGCCATGACTGGCGAAATTACGCTACGAGGAAAAGTACTTCCAGTTGGCGGCATTCAGGAAAAGGTTTTGGCGGCAAAAAGAGCCGGAATCAAAACCATCATAATGTGTGGTCAAAACAAAAAAGATGTGGATGAAATGCAATCAGACTATAGAAAAGGACTTGATTTCAGATTTGTAACCACAGCCGATGAAGTACTTGAAATTGCATTGCTTCCGGAAAAAGTTAAAAAACCAATGGATTTAACAATTCTGGATTTAGCAACAGATAAAAAGCAATCGATCTATTCTTAGAAAACAGTTTTTCTAATTGCTAAATGGCTTCCATTTCTGCCCAAACGAAATCCATTAGTTCTTTTATGTAGTCTTCTGAAAAGTCGAACTTAACGCCTGCGGTTTCATATACTTTGCGAATGCCGGCGGTATGACCAAGAGAAAGTGCATCAAGGTATTGGCTTAAAGCTTTTTGAGGGTTTTCTTTGAAATTCTTCCAAACAGAAATCGCACCCAGTTGAGCCATGCCATATTCAATGTAGTAAAATGGAACTTCGAAAAGGTGCAACTGCTTCTGCCAGGCAATTTCTCTAAACGCTTGGTAGCCTGCATAATCTACTACACCAGAAAAAAATCTACCTGAGATTTGTAGCCATGCTTTAGTTCGTTCTTCAACTGAATGTGCCGGATTCTCGTACAACCAATGCTGAAAAGCATCAATAGTTGCTACCCAAGGCAAGGTGTCAATTACCTGCGCAAGGTGTTCTTTCTTGGCTCTTTTGAGGTCAGATACATTTGGAAAATAAATATCCCAGTGATCCATTGACATCAATTCCATGCTCATACTTGCCAGTTCAGCAACTTCAGTTGGCGTGTGTTTGAAGAAGCTGAGCGGCAAAAATCGGGTCACAATACTGTGAACAGCGTGACCCCCTTCGTGCATCAGGGTCACCATATCTCTAAGGCTGCTACTGGCATTCATGAAAATAAAAGGAAAACCTGACTGGTCCAACGGATAGTTGTAACCGCCTGGAGCTTTGCCCTTTCTGGATTCTAAATCAAAATGCCCTTTTTCTTCCATTGTAGTCAGACAATTTGCCAAAAATGGATCAAGTGTCTGGAAAACCTGCTTGCCTTTGTCCAATAAATCTTGTCCACTACCAAAAGCTTTTAAAGGAGGATTTCCATTTTCATCTACTGAAAGATCATACGGCTTTAGCGCCTTAAGGCCCATCACAACTTTCCGCCTTTCAGTTAATTTTTGAACCAATGGAACGACAGCTGCTTCGACTGCCAAATGAAATGCTTTACAATCGTCAGGGGTATAGTCAAAACGCCCCATCGACTTGAACATATAGTCCCTAAAATTTGGAAAATCTGCGTTTTGAGCAACTTTGTGCCGAAAGGAAATAAGATCCGAAAATATAGCCTGCAATTGGTTTGCATCTTTCAATCTGCGGTTTTGAATTTTCTCATAAACATCTTTACGCTCCTCACGGTCAATAGATTGCAATATCACACCCGCTCGAGGCATGGTAATTTCTTCACCTTTCCAATCAATGGTTAGCGCTGCAGAAATGGCTGCATATTCCTGGGCTTTGTTCTGTATTTCTGTTTGAATCGGAATATTTTCTTCTCTAAAAATCTCAATATCCTTCCTGATATTTTTCCTAAAAATGGCCGCACCGGAAAAGTCGATTGACTCAAATTCTGGTATTGTATTGAGCTTAAGATCCAGTTCGTTTTGAAACTTAGCAACCTCGGGCTCAATTTGTTCTATAAAGTATGTATATCTTTTAACTGCCTCTTCGTCTGTTGTATTGCAAGTCATTTTTATATATCGCCATGCCAGATTTTCTTCAATGAGGCTGTTCAATTCTGATCTGTCTTGCAACCATTTCCACAATTGATCTTTGCCAGAAATTTCTCGGGTCTGTAGTTTCTCAAAGAAGGGTTTTAAATCCTCCCAATTTTCCATCTTAAAATCTTGAGGCAAAAATTGGTTTGGTGTAGCAGATTCGGCTATAAATCTTTGATATTCAGAAAGAATCATTTTAATAAGAAAAATATAAGATGAAAATGAAGACGAGAACGACAATAAACACCACGCTTTGAGGTGCTTTGTTTGTTTGTGTCCAGAGGTTAAAACCTAAAAATTTAACTAGGGCGACAATTCCAGAAATCAAACCGTCAATAATTTTTCGATCTGCAAAATTTGTGAAGTGTCCACCAATCACAAATATCTTTGAACCGGCATTTAAACTTCTGTCAATCAGCCTGGTGTCTATGTATCCAGCGATATATGTACTTCGCAAAAGGCATTTCCAGCCAAGCGTAATGGCAGAGTTTTGAAATTTCATTTCCAATAAAGACAATTTGATTTTCTCTGGAAAAGGCAAAGACTTCCAAACATTGGCTTTTGAAAAATGCCAGGCCAGAATGGTTCCAATGAGAAGAAAAAGAACATCCGGAAAGACAAAGCTTCCCTTTACCAACAAAACATCTGACAACCAGCCTCCTGTAGAAAAAGGATTTACACCAAACAACCAAAATCCTGCGCCAAAAGAAAGGATGAGCACTGGGATTGTTAACAACAGAGAGGTCTTTTCTAACGTTATCCCATCGGGTTCAGATTTATAGCACACCTGAATTGCGATCCGGGTTGCATAAAATGCAGTTGAGAAAATTCCCAGCTGAATGATCGCAAAAGCTACCCAATCAATGACTTGGACATGTCCGGAAAGAACAGCGGGCATGATAGATTCTTTAGAAATGAACCCGGATGTCAAGGGCCAGCCAGCCAGAGCGGCCAAGCAAGCCAAAAACGAAAACTTAAGTATGGAATTGCTTTTAAGAATGCCTTTTAAATTCGGCAAATAATCTGACTCACTGCCCTGAAAGCCAGCATTTTTGAGTTGATTCATTAGCACTCCACAAATAAGAAAAAGGGAAGATTTGAAAAACGCATGTGAAACAAGATGTAGAAGCGATTCTTCATTTTTTCCAAGGCCGATGGCTAGTGTCATCAAGCCAAGTTGCGCCATGGTGGAGAAAGCAAGGCTATTTTTAAGGTGCATCGAAAATATGGCCATCGCATTGGAAATGAGCAAAGTAAATCCGCCTACCAAAAGTAGAAACCAATGCATCTCGGGACTAAAAACTGGGCTTAGTTGAAATAAAAGCCAAACACCGCCAACAACCATAGTCGCAGAATGCAGCAAGGCGGAGACCGCAGTTGGCCCTTGCATTGCTTCTTTCAACCAGATATTAAAAGGAAATTGAGCCGACTTTATTAAAGCGCCAAGAACGAGAAAAATGCTGAGCAGGTTGCCTGCTTTGGACCTAAAAAACACCTCAGCACCTTCTGGAAAAGCAGTTTCTTGAAACAGGGTAGAACCAAAACCAAAAGACAAAAGCAAACCAAGGCCGACTACAAGTCCAAAATCGCCCAATTTATTGATTAAAAAAACCTTTAATCCTGCTTGAATTGGCTTTTGATTTTCATACCAAAACTGAACCAACAGATATGAAACCAAGCCGAGCCATTCCCAGGCAAGCAGCATTGTAAACAGATTTCCTGCCAAAAAGAACCATGCCATCGAAGCTGAAAACATGGAAATCAGCGTGTTGTATAATCCAAAATTGTCTTTTCTGGATAAATATGCGAAGGAATATATTTGAATAAGTAGGGTAACGAATGCATTGAGCGAAACCAAAACCAAAGTTCTCGAGGTAAGCTCCAATACAATGTCGGCTGAAAAATAGTTGCCAATTTTTAACCAATTTCTGATCAGCCATGTTTCGGAATTTTGATGAGAAATGAGTAGAAAAAGCCAGATCGTAAGAAACAAAATGGAAGGCAAAAGGTATAGAAAAGCACTTTTTTTCCTTAACAGAATCCAAAGAAAAAGATTGAAAAACGGAAGAAAAAAAGCTACAAAAATCAATTCCATTCCTCTGTGTTAGGGGGTTTCATAGCAATATTTCACCAACAGAATTTTGGCATCTGCATTTCCCAAGGAGTCTGCTGCAATCCAATTCTTACAGGCTTCATCTGGCTTTCCAAGCAACATAAACGCATTCCCAATATTAAAAACGACCATTTTGTTGTTTGGCTTAATTTGATTGGCTTTTTGAAAATCTTTTAATGCCAAATCCGTGTGTTTATTTTGGAAATGCAAAGTACCTCTGTTGACAAAAGCTTCAAAAAAGGTTGGATTCTTTTTGATGGCTCTTCCAAAATCAGAAAGCGCACCTGGATAATCGTTCAATTTTGCTTTAAGATTTGCACGAAGATAAATTCCCTTTTCGAAACCAGGATATCCAATTGCCAGAGAATCAACTGTTTTTATTGCTTTTTTGAGATCTCCTTTTTGATCTGCTAACCAGGATTTACAATACAAACCTTCTGCAGATTGAGGTGATTCCAAAACTATCTCAGTCCTCAATTTTAAAACCAAAGCAGCTGAGTCACTGTTCCATGATCTTTCAAACTTCTCAGCACTGGCGTTTTCTATTTTTTCATTTCTACAAGAAGTTAGCAAAATGGCGCCCACCAAAAGCAAAATCCAATCTTTCATATTGGCCTGCAATTTAGGTTCAGTTCAGCATTTAATCATAAATTGTTAATTGCTTAAAAATCGCCATCGTGGAATTCAAAAACCCGATAAATTTTGGATCAACCTATTTTGCACAATTTGTTTCAACTTAGCGGGAACTTAATGCCTTGTAGGAATATTGAAGTAAAATGAAGCTTTTCTTAAAAATGACTGCTTACTTTTACCCAACTGAGAGGCATTAATAACATTGCTTCACCATTCTGGATATTTAATGATTCCTAAAAGTTTAAAATACCTGCTGTATTTTATTTTCATCCATGGGATGGGCATCAATCATTATCTTGTTGCGGCTTCAGAGAATTCCAATCCGGTCGTAAAAGACATATTTTCATCCCCAAAATTTTCAAATCTCAATACAGCGTCTAAGGAATTCTATTTATCTGAAAATGAGAAATATGTGGTTGCCCTTGTGAATCTGGTAAGATGTGACCCCAAAGCGTTTATCAATGAGGTGATTCTGAAATCAGGAATTGACTCCAACAAAATGGAGATCTCACATTTGATTCGGGAATTGAAAATTAGAAAAAATATATTTCCATTACTGCCTGCATTCTCCTTGTATAAATCGGCAATGGTGCATGCCAAAGATATGGGACAATCAGGCTTGTTTGGCCACACAGGCTCAGATGGTCAATTATTTAAAGATCGCATTCAACAATACTTTCCTACCAATACCGAATTGGCAGAAAATTTTTATATCGGATCTGGCGATCCGGTGGATGTTGTGATGTCATTTTTATTAGAAAAAGGCGAAAAAGGGAGGCAATACAAAATCAATATACTGAGTGAAAATATTCATTTTATTGGCATTTCAATCCAGCCACACCGGCTAAAATGCACGAATGCAGTTTTAGATTTTGCGAAGAAACCAAGCATTCCTGAAGCGGCAATCCAACTTAAAAAGAAAAGTGATATGGAAGTGTATTGGAAGGATTGTCCGTCTGGTCCAAAAGTAGCTCCCAGAAAAAAAAGCTCTGGATTTTCACTTGGTAGCCTGTGGGGAGGGAAACGAAAATAATCAAATGCGCTTAGTCAAATTATACATGATCAAGCGCTTCATTGAATTTCGTATTAAATTCTAACATCCATATTTTATTTATCATAAGATTTGCCATTATTAAATTTTTAGGAAGCAATTGCCGGTTTCATGCTTTGCCTTTAATCTGAGTATCCACTTCACGAGCTCATACCAGATAACAGAAAGAAAACCGATGCCAACAGCCACTAACAATTGTTGAACGGATAGCCTTTCGAATTCAAAAAAGGTGGTCATAAAAGGCACATACAACATTAGCGAAGTTAGCACCAAAGTGATGCTCAAAATAAGAACAACCATGTTGTTTTTATAGCCCAGGGTTGTAAAAAAAGAATAGAAAAACGAACGATTGATAAGTGTTAGAAACATATTGGCAGTGATTAAAACAGTGAAAACCATGGTGCGGGTAAGTGCCTCATCATAAGAATGTGCCAAAGCATATTGATAAGCGAAAATGGCTCCGCAGGTGATGAGCAAACCTTGAATAATACTCGTTATCAGTTCTGACCAGTTGAAAAAGGTATTGCTAAATCGCCTTGGCTTTTGCGACATTGTATTTTTCTCCATCGGTTCATTTTCATAAATGATAGAGCAGGTTGGACCCATGATCAGCTCAAGAAAAATGATATGAACTGGCGATAAAATATTGGGATAAATCCAGCCTAAGGCCAGGGGAATGAACACAGTAAGAATGATGGGGATATGAATGCTGATGATGTATTGAATTGCTTTTTTCAAATTGGAATATATTTTTCTTCCCATGCCAACTGCGTCCACCATTTTGGAAAGATCATCCTCCAACAAAACCAAAGAAGCAACCTGCCTGGCCATTTCGGTCCCCTTCTTTCCCATTGCGATTCCAATATGAGCCGCCTTGAGGGCTGGGCCATCGTTTACCCCATCTCCCGCCATAGCTACAATCTGTTGGTTTGCTTTTAGGGCATTGATTATTTTCAGCTTTGCTTCTGGAAACATTCGGCAAAAAAGATTTGTCTCCATAACAACTTCCTCCAAATCCTTATCTGAAAGCTTCATGAGCTCATCGCCTGTCATGCTTTTTTCAAAACCTTTAAAATTGATTTGCCTTGCAATTGCGGTTGTGGTAGCCAGATTGTCGCCAGTCAATATTTTTACTTGTATGCCTGCTTCATAAAAATCTTCCAAAACCTTGGAAATGTTTTTCTTCGGAGGATCTGCAAAAGCGACTAAACCTTTGAATGTAAACCTGAGTTCTTGCTGGGTTTTTGGAAAATCATTGTCTTCAAAATTGCTCTCCCCTACCCCAAGAACCCTGTAACCATCTTTTGTTATGGTTTGGATGGCCTCTTCAATTTGTTGTTTTTCGATCGCTGTTAATTGACAAACATCCATTAAAGCTTCGGGAGCTCCTTTTGCCGAAATGATTCTTTGACCCGATTGTGAGGCATATGCATGTGTCATCATGGGCGGCTTTCCATCCAAAGGATATTCATGCACCATTTTGACCTGAAGACGCAAATCATCAACTTTTAGCTCGGAATATGATTGGTGGAGCGCTATTTCCATCGGATCAAATGGAATGGGTTCGCTGGCCAGCATGGCAAATTTTATCAAATCTTTTTCATCCTCGTTTAAGGGGGAAATCATGTCAGATATTCTCTGATCGCCAGGCAAATAGAGCTTAGTCAAAGTCATCCTATTTTCTGTGAGGGTGCCCGTTTTATCCGTACAAATGACAGTGGCGCTACCGAGGGTTTCAACAGTTTTTGTTTGTTTCACTAAAATGCCCATTTTTATCAACCTCCAGGCACCAAGGGCCATAAATACAGTAAAGGCCATTGGAATTTCTTCAGGAATAATGCACATGGCCAGCGTGAGGGCTTTTAGCAAACTATCCAATAGGTTGTGGGAATGAAAATAATTTAAAACCCAGACGAAAACAAAAACAAAAAAACCAGCTAAAACAAGCGTTTTAACAAACGTCTTGATCTGCAATTCCAAGGGGGTTTTTTCCTCTTCTATGCTTTCCAGGCTCTTGCCTATTTTTCCCAATTTAGTTTCCTTTCCTATGCTAGAAATGACAGCAATCGCAAGCCCGCTGGCTACGGTAGTCCCTTTAAAAACAAGATTGTCATCTTTTTCCTTGTCTTTGAAAACAGGCAAAGATTCACCTGTTAAAATAGATTCATTGACCGAAAAATCGTTTGAATGGACAATAATTCCATCTGCTGCAATGGCAGTGCCTTCTTCCAAAATAAAACTATCGCCCACAACCAAATCTTCCGGTTTGATTTCTATGCTTTGGCCATTTCGAATTACTTTACAACTTGGCTGGCAAAGATTTTTCAGTTTTTCAAGCGCATTTCGGCTTCTGGATTCCTGATATAATGAAATGAAAGAAACAATAAAAATGGCTGAGGACAGAAAAATAGCGTCTGCCGTTTTCCCGCTTATGAAGTAGATGCAAGCTGCAGCAGCCAATAAAATGATCATAGGATCGGCTATCAGATTTTTAATGGAGATCCATACACCGCTTTCTGACTTAAAATCCAAGGTGTTTTGACCAAATTTCTGATGGGCAATCAGGACCTGTTCATTGGTTAAGCCCTTTATATCAAAGGTTTCAGAAGCCATTTCTTATTCTGATTCTTATTGAATAGAAAGGCTTAAATTACATTTAACTTAATGACTTGCAAGCATTTCGTTTTCAAATACTCGGCTTGCAGATGGCTCAATACTTTAAATGTCCTTGTTGGGTTTTAGTGCATTGGCAATGCCATCTGTAAAACTTCAGATTTATGTCCAGACAACGGGAATGACATCTGTAAAACTTCGGATACATGTCCGGACGTCTTAAATGGCATCTGTAATACTACAGATACTTGTTTTCATGACTGGAATAGCATCTGCAATATCTCAGACTCATATTTCTTTGTCTGGCAGATAAACATCTGTTTTAGGCTAACACTAACGCAAAGCTTTATTCCCTTGAATTGATCCTACTACTTGTCTCCCCAATGGGATTGAATTGCAGTCAGAAATTCAGTGTGGACGGGGCCGGCGGCTACAATCTGGCGACCATAAATGGCATTTTCATTCCCTTCAAAATCGGTGACTTTGCCGCCTGCTTCCTGCACAATACAGATGCCGGCAGCCACATCCCAGGGACTGAGGTTGTACTCAAAAAAGCCTTCGAAAATACCGCAAGCCACATACACAAGATCAATGGCAGCAGAGCCCATTCGCCTGAGCCCATGAGATTTACGCATCAAATCGTGTATGATGGTGAGATATGCATGGATCTTGTCAAATTCAAAATACGGGAATCCGGTCGCCAATAAACTTTCAGCCAATGTTCCTACCGGACTCACTGAAATTTTTTCACCATTGCACCAGGCCCCTCCCCCATTCCAGGCATAATAGGTTTGCTTATTTGGCACATGCACCACCACGCCAAGGATGGGATCGCCTTTATAAACCAAGCCGATGGAAATAGAAAAAATGGGTACTTTGTGCACAAAATTTGTAGTTCCATCCAAAGGATCTATGATCCACATCAGATCGGTGGTATCCGAATTACCTCTTTCAACTGTGCCTTCTTCAGTAAGGAATGCAGCCTCAGGCAAAATGACCTTACAACCTGTAACAATCAGCTTTTCAGCCTCTTTATCAACAAAAGAAACGAGATCGTTAAAGCCTTTGTACACAATAGAATCCTTGCTGAATTTTTGATTTTCAGTTGCCAAAAAGAGCGCAACAGTCTCTGTAAGTTTGCAAACCTGCCGGCAAATCTCAGGTAGTTTAGATTGAAGTTGGGTTGATAAGACCATATTTTTGATATTGATGAAAACTTATTTTGGATAAAATTTAACAAACCCAAAAGCTATCTGCCTTCCACAAGAAGGGTGAGGTGCTCAATGGTTGGGCTTATGTATTTGAGAATGGTTTGTGGCATTACACCAAAGAAAACAATAAGCGCAAGAAGTGGAAAGATCATCAGATATTCTCTGAGCGTCAGGTCTTTCATTGACATTTCTATGCTTTTATCTTTCACCCAAAATGCACCAAAGAACATTTTTCTGGCTGTATAAAGATAATAGGCAGCAGATAAAAAAAGTCCTGTTGTAGCCAAAATTGCCACAGATCTTGGAATGATCTGGTTAAAACCAGCAGACTTGAAAGCCCCTAAAATCACAAGAATCTCAGCAATGAAACCTGAAAAACCAGGAATGCCCATACTTGCAAAAAAGGTAAGCATGGCAAAAACCACAAAAACAGGCATTCGATCAACTAAGCCCGAAAAATTATCCCGATGCCTATCTTGAGCTCGGTCGTAAATAACGCCTACCAAAAGGAAAAGGAGTGGGGAAATTAACCCGTGCGAAATGGTTTGAAAGAGGGATCCGGTAAGGCCCTCTGCCGTCAATGCGGCTAAACCAAGCACTATATAGCCCATCTGAGATACTGAAGAATAGGCGATCATTCGCTTTAAATCACTGGATCCAAGCGCATTGAGCGCACCATAAATAATTGAAATAATACCAACAACTGAAATAGGAAATGCATACTGAACCATCAAATCTGGAAATATCGGGAGCACAATCCTCAACAAACCATACGCACCGACTTTCAGCAACAAACCAGCCAGCACTACAGAAACGGCAGTAGGTGCTTCCACATGCGCATCAGGCAACCACGTGTGTAAAGGTACAGTCGGAAGCTTTATGAAAAAGCCAAGAGTCAGTACAAAAAACCCCCAATTGCGAATGGGGAGGCCCCAAAGGGTAGAAGCCGATTCATAAGAAAGAATCGAATAAGGAATCAAATTGCTTTCATCAGATAAATAAGGTATTGAAAAAGTGTGGACAATTTGCTCAGCAGGAATACTTCCAGTGGACAACAATTGCTGTATTTCAAACACAATTTCGCTGGTGAGAATGTCGCCTGGTTTCATCAAACCAAAATTAATTGCAGTTTCAACCGGGTCAATGACAGACATATAAAGTGCAATCATTGTCATTAAAATAAGCACAGAACCGGCAATGGTATAAAGCAAAAACTTTACTGCTGCATATTCCTTTCGAGGTCCTCCCCAAAGCCCAATAAGAAAAAACATGGGCAAGAGCATAAACTCGAAAAATATAAAAAACAGAAAGAAATCGAGGGCTACAAAACAACCAACAATACTACCTGCCATGAGCAAAAAGCTTAATACATAACCCTTTACTCTGCTCTCAATTGTCCACGAACTGATAGACGCAATAAAAAGAATAAATCCGGTGAGTGCCAAAAGGCAAAGGTTCATGCCATCAACGCCCAATAAATAATCGATGGAGAGGGTGCCAAAAGCTTGTAAATTTATTGTAATCCAATCTACCTTTTCAACCAATTGATAACCCATCCAGGTTTGATTTTCAGTTAGTTCAGGGTCAAATCTTAAAACTGCATAAACGCAGAAAACAAGCAGCACCGTCATGCTAAAAACCAAAATTGATTTTAGCAATCGAGCCATTCCGGAAGGAATCAACAGCACAAAAAATGCGGTTAGAAACGGCCAGAACAATATGTAGCTAAGGAGGTTATTGCTCATGTGGGGCAAATATGGGAGAGAATTGCCAAAAAAGAAGTCTTAGTTTTGATTATCGGGTTCTGTTTCACAAAAAAGGTTCATGCTTTTATCCTTTGTCAGCAAACTTAGCTGTTCAGGAATTGGCATGAACCCATTTTAAATTTCAATTCTTTAAGAAACTGAAAAGCAATCGTCTATCCCAAACGATTTTTCAATTCGTCATCAATCGCAGTTAAAAACTCCTCTGTATAAAGATAATGCGCACCATGACTGACCTTGTTGCCATGAATACAAACAGCGAGATCCTTTGTCATTTTTCCTGATTCAACCACATCAACACAAACTTTTTCAAGGGTTTGGCAGAAATGAATGAGTTCATTATTTCCATCTAATTTGCCTCTAAACTCGAGCCCTCTTGTCCATGCAAAAATACTTGCAATTGGGTTTGTACTCGTAGGTTTTCCGGCCTGGTGATCTCTGAAATGCCTTGTTACCGTTCCATGAGCGGCTTCTGCTTCCATCGTTTTTCCATCTGGGGTAATCAAAACTGAAGTCATCAAACCCAAAGATCCAAATCCTTGCGCCACAGTATCTGACTGTACATCGCCATCATAATTTTTACAGGCCCAAACAAAATTGCCATTCCACTTTAAGGCAGAAGCAACCATATCATCAATTAACCTGTGCTCATAAACAATGCCGGCAGCATCAAATTTTATCTTGTAATCACTTTGATAAATCTCTTCAAAAATATCTTTAAAGCGACCATCATACTTTTTAAGAATGGTATTTTTTGTACTTAAATAAAGTGGCCATCCTTTGCTTAGTGCCTGATTGAAACAAGAATGTGCAAAGCCTTTTATGGATTCATCCGTATTGTACATTGCAAGAGCTACGCCATCTCCCTTAAAGTTAAATACTTCGTGCTGAATCACTTCTCCATTCTCACCTTCAAATTTGATGGTAAGTTTACCCTTTCCTTTGGTCACAAAATCTGTAGCTCTATACTGATCTCCAAATGCATGGCGTCCAATACAAATTGGGGCTGTCCAGTTGGGAACCAAACGAGGAACATTGTCGCAAACGATTGGCTCACGAAAAACTGTTCCATCCAGAATGTTTCGGATGGTGCCATTGGGACTTTTCCACATCTGCTTTAGCTTGAATTCTGTTACCCTTGCTTCATCAGGAGTGATGGTGGCACACTTAATTCCAACTCCGAACTTTCTAATTGCCTCCGCCGCATCAATCGTTACCTGATCGTTGGTCTCGTCACGATATTCCATTCCAAGATCATAATATTTGATGTCCAGCTCAAGATAAGGTAAAATAAGCTTGTCTTTGATAAACTTCCAGATGATCCGGGTCATCTCATCACCATCTAGTTCTACAACTGGATTGGCTACTTTGATTTTTTGCATGAAATATAATTATTGATAAAATCTATAATGGGGTGCAAAAAAAGTCAATCCTTTTCGTATTTGAAAACGAAAGCCAAAGCTTTATTGGCAATAACCTGATAAAAGAAAAGAATCAATTTAAATTAGTTAACGCTACTATTTCAGGGAGAAAACTTTAACCAATTCGCCAATGTGCAAACTGGCATCATCCTTTTGATTTAAGGATAGAAATTGATCTATTTTCATACCAAATCGTTGCGCTATTTTATAAGATGTATCACCAAATTTAACTTCATAGTTTTCGGTTAACATGATCCTATCAGCAAATGATCCTGATAAAGAATTTTCGATGATTTGGCTTGATGCTGAAACTCTTATCTTTTTGCCGGGAGTCAAAACTCCGTTAGCGCCTGCGTTCCAGGTGTATAAACTATCTAACGATTTCTTATAATGGCGACTTATTTTATACCATGTCATTCCTTGACTAACGGTAATTTGCCCATCTCTTACATCAGGCATCACAACTGGCAAAACAATTGGAGTTGATTTTGGAGCTACAATGAGTTCATTCTCAAAATTTGAATTGGTAGAGGCAAGTGCAATTGGATCAGATTTAAGAGCCGGTTCGAGTTTTGTAACCGATTGAGATACAATCTCAATTTCAATGTTCTCTGCAGTTTGTTGTTCTAACTTGTTGTCAACCAATTCAGCCTGCAAGGTATCGTTGCCCAGCACCGCCTTTGCTTGCTTTTCAATGGCCCGCAAGTCAACCAATACCGGCTCTTTGGTGGCAATAACTGACTTTGTCACAATATTTGGCTTTGCAGCTATTATTTCAAGTTTTCGAATTTCTGGAACTGGATCGTACTTAATTGGCTCATCATCCGGCCTAGAATGTCGCAACCAAAGTACCCTGCCTGGTTTAAGTTTTTCTGGCCTTGGCATCTTATTTTTAGCCATCAATGCCTTCAATTTCAAACCATATTTCTGCGCCACTTCCCAAAGCGATTCGCCTTGCTGAACGGTATGAAACGGAATTTTTGATTTGTTCTTTTTATTATCTGCATAATAAACTTCGTCCGTCACGATGGGGTCGAAAATTCGCAAGTCATTATATTCCAAAAAGTCATCCCTACTTATCCCTGCCAAGAGAGCCAATTTCGCTGAGTTGTCGCCAGCCTTTGCCTGAATAGCTTTTATCCCGTTCCAATCAAAAAAAACAGGGATTTCAGATTTACCGTTTGCCAACACGACGGGCTCAGGTTGGGTAACTGGCTTTTCGATCAAGCCAAAAAACATCTTTTCCCTCCATGGTTCTAATTTCTCTATCGAAGGCGAAGCTTTTACATAAAGTGGAGAATCATACGTAATTCCATCCTCTGCTTTTAAGGGAAGTATTACGGTATAATCCTTATCTCCAGGCACATACCCTCTCAAGATCCATCTATTGTAAAATTGAAGTTGCTCTACCGGATATTTGGTTTCAGAGGCCAACTGCTCCAATGATTTATTTTCACACTCATAAAACTCTTGTACTCTCAAATTCGGCATAGAAGTATTTCTATACAAATGTGGCTCAAATACAATTTTATGGGCAATAAATTTGAGAATATACCAATGGGTATTTTCGTCAATATCCATGCTTTTGGTACCAATCTTACTTGGATCAATCAGCGTTTTTGCACCTCCTAGACCCGCATAATAGGCCAATAGCGAATAAGGCCAGTTTTGCATATAGTTGTTGTGCCGGATCAAATATTTTGCCGCAGATCGGGATGCGGAAACAATATTCATTCTTTCATCAATTTCCTCATCAACCCGAAGACCCATTTCTGTTGCAGTCTCTTTTTTGAATTGCCAATATCCCACTGCATTTGAAGAAGAAATCTGATTTGAAACCAAGCTAGATTCCTGAATTACAAGATATTTAAAATCCCCGGGCAAGCCCTCTTCAGCGAAAACCCGCTCGACTATAGGCAGATACGCATCGGCCCTATCTACCAACTGGCGGAAATATTTATTATTGGCTGTAAGCTTATTTACATAACCAGTTAAGGTCGCTTTTGCACCATCTCTGATGTTCAATTCTACATCAGCCAACATGAGCTTTTCGGGAATTTGAACCTTGAGCTGTCCAAGTGCGGGTTGAATGGCTAGGGCCAAAAGCAAACCTAAAGTATTAATTATAAGCTTCAAAACAGTAAACGATTAATGTAAATATAGAACAAAGGTCGCTCAATTGCTTGAATAGTAGAATTGTTACTTTGTAGAAATGCTTACATCAAAATTTAGATTCATTAAGACACCAGTTCCTGAATTGCTCAAAGCCTCACTCTATCTTCCAAAATCAAAAATTGGACATTCAACTTTATTAAACACTAGACTTTTAAAACTTTCCTGGCAAACCAAAACGCATAAAATAACCGAATGAATGGCTTATTGCAGGTCTCAAGACGGTTTATTTGACCATCGGTTTTATGGTTTCCATTAATTTGCATGACTTGGTAGAATCGGAATATGGATTGACAAAATCCAAATCAGAGCTTAACCAAATTGCTCTCGACTTATCAGGTCTTGGAAAGTAAACCACATAAACCACTTCCTCAAGACTTTCAGCATACGGTAGGATTTTGCGGAGTTCTATTGAACAGATAGCAAGGGCATTACGCTGATCCGCAATTGATTCAACAGGCAAATTGACATTTAAAAAGCCTTCAAAATACTTGGAATATCCATTTTCCAGAATTTCTACTTTAAGTTCTTTTATTGCCTTGAACGCTTTTTTCTGATCTGCAATGGCAAGACTTTTGGTCAATTTATAATATGAATCTAAAACATCTTGAACTGAGCTAACTTTCAGGGCTCGGGCAAAATTAAAAGCCAAAAAGAAGGTGAAGAAGAATATTACTTTAGCCAAAATTTAAAAAAATATATACTGCTAAATGCAGCTATTTTTCTAAGCAATGAACGTTTCTGTTAAGAGAATGGGATTTCAAGCTCCAACTGAGTCTTCTTCTGTTTGGAGATTTCTCAAAAACTGAAGATGCGCAAAAAGCGGACTCATAAAAACGAAGGGTTGTAAAAATCTAAAATTGATACACCCAATCTTTTGCATCTCTTTTACTTCTTTTGGTCTTTTGGCAGAAATCTTTTTCGCCTTCGCTTTCTTAACAAGTCTAACTTTTGAAGTAATGGACTTAAACTTTCCATTCTCTTTCGAAAAGGAATCTAATGGAACAAACCCAATCACAATGGACACAAATGCAATTAAAATTCCTATTTTCTTCATTTCAGCGGGATTGTCAAGAGATTAAATTTAAAGCCAATATTGGCGAAAAAAAATCAAAAGAATAATCCCTCAAAAAAAGAGGGATTTTTCTTTTGAATGCAATTTAAATATCTATTCTGGCGTATTTGGCATTCTTCTCAATAAATTCTCTTCGAGGTGCGACTTCATCACCCATCAGCATAGAGAATAAATGATCAGCCTCTGCCGCAGATTCAATCGTTACCTGCTTTAGAGTTCTGCCATCAGGATTCATTGTTGTTTCCCAAAGTTGCTCCGGATTCATTTCTCCTAAACCTTTGTATCTCTGGATATTAACAGAATCTTCCTTTCCTTCCTTTGCTATTTCTTTTACCGCCCTTTCTCTTTGTTCTTCGGTCCAGCAATATCTTTCTTCTTTTCCTTTTTTAACCAAATACAATGGCGGCTGGGCAATATAGACATAACCGTTGTCGATCAAATCTTTCATATATCTGAAGAAAAATGTGAGAATCAATGTCCTGATGTGGCTTCCATCCACATCTGCATCGGTCATTATAATTACTTTATGGTAGCGCAACTTTACCATGTTGAGTGCCTTTTCGTCTTCCGGAGTTCCAAAAGAAACCCCAAGTGCGGTGATCATATTTCGGATCTCTTCGTTGTCGTAAATCCTATGAACCTGGGCTTTTTCAACATTCAGAATTTTTCCCCGCAGTGGCAAAATTGCCTGAAAAGCTCTGTTCCTGCCTTGCTTGGCCGATCCACCTGCTGAGTCACCTTCTACCAAATATAGTTCACACACAACTGGGTCACTATCTGAACAATCTGCTAGTTTTCCTGGAAGCCCAGAACCGGAAAGTA
>Ga0105046_10007754_pt1 | contig 16876 bp, 15 predicted proteins | sample MAT03_FD_78385 | JGI IMG/M metagenome (GOLD analysis project Ga0105046, IMG submission 78385) | Freshwater microbial communities from Lake Fryxell liftoff mats and glacier meltwater in Antarctica - MAT-03 (megahit assembly) | ecosystem: Environmental > Aquatic > Freshwater > Ice > Liftoff...
CGCTACGCGATCATGGCAGCGACGCGCTTCATTACGGGACTCAAAAGCATGTTCGGCAAGCGAACCCGTCAGCCAGTCAGCGTTGAAGAGATGAACCGGGTGATCGCGCAACGCTCCGCATCGGCGATGATCGGCCTCGATACCAACGTCATCGTCCGCTACATCATGCAGCACGACGTGCGGGAGTCGGCCCGAGCCACACGCTTCGTGGAGTCGTTGACCCAAGCCTGCCGCAATCGCGCACTTGCACGCCCGTCGACTTCGTAGCGACCATTCTTGTCCTCCCGGACCGTCTGGACGCGACGCCGTAGCGGCCCCGGCTGCACGTCCCTGGGGACGCGGATGGCGCTCAAGGGAGCATCGAGCAGGCCCTGCAGCAGGTCACCGGCCGCATGGGCCTCACCATCAAGCGGGCTCCGACCCAGCATGCCGGCGGCAAGTGGCGGCTGTCCTATGCGACCGCGCTCGGACGGCAGGGCAGCATCGAGGTCGACGTCAACTTCATGCTGCGAACCCCGTTGTGGCCCGTGGCCCCGCGCGACTCTCATCCGGTTGGGAGTGAGAGGGCCAGCCAGGTTCTGGTTCTCGACGAGCACGAACTTGCCGCCGGAAAGCTCGCGGCGCTCGTCGCGCGCAGCGCAAGCCGCGACCTCTTCGATGCCCGGGAGCTGCTTCGCCGCCCGGGAGGCCATGTCGGAGACGATCATCGACTCCGACGTTGACCCCCAGTCGACCCGTTGGCCGAACGCTCATAAAACCGAGTCTGTCGACTTTCGCAGCCTAGCGCGACCGGCTCAACATGTTTTGGTTTTCCCTAGTCCCCCGCCAAATAGCCCAGAAGAGTCTACGGACCTGTAACCTCAGCGACATGGTGCGCGCGGATCATCGGCTCATGGACAAGGACGAACTCACGCGAACCGGCTCTGTGCTCGACGGCGGCTCTGCGCTCGACGGCGGCGCGACGCCTTTGCCCCGACTCTGGGAGCGCGCCCAGCGTTGGTCCACGCAAAAGGGCGCGCCTCGGCTCGATGTGCGCGGCCTCAAGCGCATGATTGAAGCCGAAAAAACGGGTCGTCAGGGCTGAGGGCGTCCGCGGCGGCAAAACCTGACCTGAGTGAGGCGGCGCCCGGACGAACCCCGCCCGCCGCCTGCTCTCGCCCCTTAGCCAAGTCTGTCGACTTTCGCAGCCCAGCGCGACGGGCTCAGCCCGTTTTGGTTTTCCTAGTCCCGACGAAGTCCGAGAAGCAGCCTTCAACCGAGCGTTCAACCGAACTCGTCAGCCGCCTTCGCCCCTGCTTCGCCACCGAGGCGCGGGGCGGGGCGTCCACGCCGTACCAAGGCGAGCAAGGCACGCAAGCCGAGCGTCAAGCGCCACGCGGTGGCCTGAGCTCGGCGGATCCGGATCACAAACGCAACGTGTCCCAGAAGTCGCAGGCCTCTTTCTGTACGCCGCTCACCTGTTTGGAGTGCAGATCGAGTTGGAGGCTGCGGTCGGAGCCGGCGTTGTAGCGGGACCAAGGCAGGCGGCTCGGGCCGTTGGGGTCGCCGGAGCGGGCGAACTCGGTCCAGTAGCCTTGCATGGACTTCACCAACGGAAAGCCGACGGGAAGAATGGAAACCCCGCGAACGGGATTGTCGAAAACGAACGGTAGTTCAGAGGCGTGGAACGCGCCCAAGCCCGTAAAGGTCCCGTAAACCGGCACCGAGAAGCGATAGTGATAGGCCACGCCACCCTCGGCCACGTGCATGCGCGCGATGCGCCTGGCGTCGCAGGTAAAGACGTCGGAAACGATACTAATTGCGACCTGGCGCGCGGTAGGCGTCGAGCCGTAGCGCGCGACGATGGCGTCGACATCTTTGGCCAAAAAGAGGTTGTCGAGGGCGCTTCGCAGATCCGTTTCGTCTTGGATGTCGTCGCTGCGAAAGAAAAAGGTTCCTTCGTTCTGGTTGGCGCCGACGATGAGAGAAACTTTCTTGGACCCGCCCGCGCGAAAAAGAGGAACCGGCTGGTCGGGCAGGACGTCTCCATCGACTGTCGGTCCCCAAGTTTCGCCCGGGCCATAAATGAGCTGTTCAGCCAGCGGGAGCGCGCCCAGGACGGCCTTGGTGGAAGGCTGCCGCAGGCAAGTCAACAACTGCGCGCTGGCTTTTGCGTTGGGCTGGGAGCCGTCATCAGTGGCAATCCCCGAACAACCGATGGCTTGGATGAATCGTTCGAATTGGCGCCCAGCGCGCGCCGCATCCGGAAGATCGAACCCTGTACACGGCGCGCTCTCGAGCACGGCACGCTGGAAAAGACCTGCGGCCGCGGGCGAAACCAGCTGCACGCAGGTGCTACCCGCGCCAGCCGACTCACCGAACAAGGTGACGCGCGACGGATCGCCGTCGAACGCAGAAATACTCTTCTTGAGCCAGCGCAGCGCCTCTTGCTGGTCACGCAGGCCGTTGTTGGCGGCGCCGGGCACAGCCAGGAAGCCAAGCGGGCCCAGCCGGTAGTTGATGGTGATGACGATGACGCGGCGTGCTTCGGAAATTCGCTGCCCGTCGTACAGAGCCTCGCTGCCTGCGCCGGTGACGTAGCCCCCGCCGTGCATGAACACCATCACCGGATGCGGCCCGGGAGCAGTCGGTGCCCAGATGTTGAGGTAAAGACAATCCTCGTCCGAATCCTCATTGAAGTTCGTACCGGACAACGAATCGAATTGCGGACAAATGGGGGATGGCGCGGTCGCATCCAGCACGCCTTTCCAAGGCGCGAGGGGCTGTGGCGCGGCAAACCGCAGGTCGCCGACGGGCGGCGCGGCAAACGGGATCCCCAGGAAGACGCGCGTCGTGCCGTTGGACGTTCCGGCGAGCGCGCCGCTGGGCGTCTCGACGGTCACGGGCTCGGACTGACAGCCCAGCGCCACCAAAACCAATAAGAAAACGGCGAAGGGTAACCTGCTCGATGAGCTGAAGAGCGTCTTCATGGGCTGGACCCCCAACGCAGACTCCAACCCAGCTCGAGCGACCAAGCCAGTCTGTTGGCTAGATCGGAAACGAACAGGTACGAGCTCTTGCCCGCAAGGGAGAAGGCCGCGCCGCCCCAGTAGAAAGTCATACCAGCGCGTCCCTGAGGCCCGACGATGGCTACTCCTTCAATCAGATAGAGCCGCGCACTGGGCCCATAAAACAGCTCCACGCGCGGACTCAAATAGGTCGACATCATGAGCGCCGGCTCCGCGCCAAACACGAACACGGGCTCCGAGCTGGTGGGGTACACGTCGATGGACAAAGGGAGTTCCGCGCCCAACCGGAAGGACTGCCGACGCAAGATGTTGACCCGCCCTTGCACCAGGCCGCCCAAAGCATCGCTCACGCCCAGCGTGGCATGCACGGCCGCGCCCAGATCGAATTTTTGGTGCATGGCGCGTGAAAGACCCACCTCCACCGTGGTGAGACCATTGACGTCGAGCCCAGCCATCCCGCGGAGCCAAAGCGCTTGGCCACTACCTAGCGTGCCGCCGCCCCACAGGCTGTACGGCTCGGAAACCGGGAACCCGACCACGGCGCGCGGAGCAGGCACAGCCGGCGGAGCAGGCACAGCCGGCGGAGCGTTCGCAGCAGGCGCAGCAGGCGCTGCAGTGAACGCGGCGCAGAAGGCCGTCACAGGGGCAAGTAACGATCTCACGGCGCGAGTAGAGTGGCTGGATCTGCGCGCGTTGTCGCTGTGGCGAAATGACCCGCTTGCCTTCAACCGGTTGATCAACCGCGGGGGGCCTGCCAACTCGCTACTCCTCGAGAGCTTCTCGCCGTGCCGTCAGCAAGAAACGGAGGACAACCTTGCTGTAGCCGCTCTCACGGCTTCACAGCCGAGAGCAAATAGTACTGATGCACGAACTTGTGGCAGCGAAAGTCCGAGAGCCCCGCGCCAAACACAGGTCATCATCGCCCTTTGGATTGTCGAGCCCGCGCTAGGATTTCTTCTTCTCCCGGAGGACTCGCTGGGTGGTGGCTTAGGCACAGTCGGGTCTGGACCTTTATCGGAGCGCCGAGACCCTCGCTGAACACATAGAACGTGCCCTTGGGGAGCTTCGCGACGTCCGCTCCGGTTCCCCCGCGGTTCTTCAGCTGTTCCTGAACCACCTCGATAGAAGCGGGTGAGTTGGCGCGGCCGTAGAACTGGGTCGATGCATTGGCAATGACGTTGTGGTCGATACTCTTGGGCGCTTGGGTCGCAAAGACGATGCCGAGGCCATACTTGCGGGCCTGGGCCGCGAGGCGGATCAGGCTGTCACGACTGGCGACCTTGGTTCCGGAGGGAACGAAGTCTTTTGCTTCGTCGACGATCAGCAAACCGCGCAGGCTGCGCCCTTGAGCTGGGTTCTTCTTGATCCACGAGAACAACGTAACGGCCAGCTGATTGACGAAGTTCTGCTGGGCCTCCTGCCCCGCCAGGCCACTCAAGTTGATGACCGATACACGCGTCTTCCCCGGTATGGGCGAGTCGAGGAGCACCGCGGGATCAAGCTCGGCGCCACGGCCTCGCAGGAGCGGGTTTGTTTCCATCGCTGCGCGCAGCAGACCTGCGGCCTCCTGGGCGAGCTTGGGCCCTTTGTCAAAACCTTCGACCGCGTCATCTGGAATTTCGCTGAGGAATCCAATGAAGGATGGAAGGTTGCCCCCGCCCGACCTGGCAAAGAACCGCAGGGCAGCGGCAAGCACGCCTCGCGTCATTTGGTCCTTCGTGCTTTTCCCAGGCGCGACGAACTGTTCCAGGCTGCCTCGAGCCAGGTCGAGTGCGGCTTGGAATTCGTCGGGGTCGCCGCTCAGTGCCCGAAAATCGGGCATGAGCCCGAGCGTCAGCGGATTGCCAGTCTCGCGCCCGGGCGTCCACACCACCACGTCCGTACGTTCGAGATAGGCCGCAGCCTTGGCACGCTCGGCCTCACCAAAGCTCTCAGGGGGCTCGGGCCAGGCATCGCCCAAACGGACCAGGTCGTTCGCGCCGTCGATGACGATCGACGGGACGCCAAGGAGCGCTGCCTCCTCGATGAGCGAGCGCACGAGCACGGTCTTGCCCGAGCCTGCCCCGGCTAGGATGACCACGTGCTTGGTCAGATTGTCGAGGGGCAGCGAGACCTCTTCACCCACGACCTGGGCAATGAGACGCCGGCCAACGACGAGGCGGTCCGTACTCGCCGCAGGCTGCGGCCTTAGCGGCGCTGGAACCGCCACCGGCGCCCTGGACGGGGCTGCTGACAGGGCTGCGGCTGCTGGCTGCAGGGCTAGCAAGGGAAGGCTGCTCAGGCCTTGCGGGGTGGGCGCGAGCCCCTCGATGAACAGCCACTGCGCGGCGTCAGCAAAGCTCGGCAGGCGGGAGACGATCCGCTCGCTGCGCAAGTAGTCCCTCACGCGCTCGGCTTCGTCTCCTTTCAATAGGATGGCAACGGCGCCAAGCAGGCGAAGTTCGTGCTCGCTCGGACACAACTCGACTCCGCCACGTTCACGGAAGTCTTGGATGAGCTGGCCTGTCTTTGGTCCACCAGGCGGGTCGATTGTTCGCAGTACAGCCAAACGACGAAACGGCAGCTCTTTTGCGATTCCGGATCCAGTGAGCGCCGCCTTCAGTCGGGTTTGGTAGGCCCGCGGGTTGGCTGACTGGATGAAACGAAAAGCGTAGTGCCGCTCGCGATCCCCCTCGTCGCGGAAGATCAGGCGCAACCGTGCATGGAGCGGTTCACAACTTCCTGCGCCCGTGAAATCGCTGTCGACCTGAACGTCGACATTGGCGGGGACGCCGTTCTCCTCTTTCAAAGCGGCGCACGCCGTCTCGATGAGTACGTCGAGGCGATTGTCATCGTCCTTCTCGAGCCATGTCTTTACTTCTTGAGTGTCGGCGAGCTCGCGGAGAAGGTCCCCGACGTTCTCCTTCGGGGGCATCTGCGAGGGCGGCGGCGTTTCATCGACGCCGGCCTCGGCCACGACGCCTGCGCGCAAGCAAGCGCGACGGTGATCCTCGCAGTGCTTGAGGATGAGGCGGGGCGAGAGACCTTGGTGGGCGGCGAAGAACGACGGTGGGAAGGGGTACGTGGCGTACGGAGGCGCAAACATACCGGCGTAGGCGCTTGCCAGTCGTTTTTCGAGGAGTTGCGCCACCGAATCGCCTTCTACAATTCGGCGCAGGAAACGGGGTGGTTGAAAGCGGTCGACCATGGATACGGCGACGCGCGTCTTCAGAATCTCCCAGGTGGCCTCGAGCGCGGACACCACCGTCATCGTGCGTGAAGTGCAATCGCGGAGGGCGGTCAATCCCTTGGCGATACCTTGCACGATACCGAGCGACATCTTCTGCCGTGCGCTTGGCTCTAGACCCTCCTCGATGCTGCTGAGCAGGTTGTGCTCGGCGACGATGGCGTCGAGCTGATCGAGAGCAAGGACCGTGGGCTCGGCCATGCTCAAGAACCAAGAAATGCCCTCGACGATCGAGTTGGGGGGCTTCTTCGCGTAGCGGAACTTCCTTTCTTTGCCGATGTCTTCGCCAACCCCGATCCCCTGGAGCCACTCGTAGCCAATGTCTTGGAAGTCCGGGTTGTCCGAAGCCAAGAAGGCCATGGCGCGCAGTACGTCTTGGTGCTCCCGCATCCTGGCCGGATTACGCGGACTGAGTGCGCGGCACACGCTGTCGATATGGTCCATCGTCTGCGCGGGTTCGGCGCGCCTCAGATCATCGAACTCGAAGTCGAGTGCCGGCGCGCCTCGCATGATGTGCCGCAGGGCGATCTCCAACTGAGTCTCGCCGTTTGCGCTCGCTCGCTGGAGCGAGCGAACGTAACCGAGCAGCACCGTTTCCCAGAAATCACCGACATCTGTCATGTCGACAAGAACGAAAAACATGCCTCTCTCCATGACCGCTGCCCGCAGAGTACTCAGCAAGTGAGTCTTGCCTGCGCCGGCGGGCCCAACGAGCGCCACGCCCAATGGGGAGTTTCGAGAGCCGCTTGCCCCCAGATCTTCGATTTCCTGGATCAGCTCGGCGCGCATCTCACCCTGAATGCTCGGCACGTCGAACGGACTGTCAGTCCAAATGGAGTCGAGGTGGGTGGTCCAATCGAAATCGACCGCTCGCAGCGCCCGCAATGCGGAGTCCATCTCAGTTTTCCCTGTAGACAATGTGGTGGGGAGCGCCCGCAATGAGCAACGCGGCGTCCCGGTCGGCTGGCGTGATCTCGGAGGGATTGTCGAGCGGGTAGATCACAATCTGACGCTCTCGCTGGAGTTTCAGCAGCTCGGCATCGAGCGTGCCCTTGCCGATCGTCGCCAGCCGACTTCGGATGTCTTTCAAGCGTATACGCTCGCCGACGTCGCCCAGCTTCTTGATGGCCTCGAAGACGACCCTGGGTGCAACGTCAACCGAGTCCGTAGACGAAGCGTGCGCAGATGTAGCGAATAGGCCCGCTATCGATTCTCCCTGGTGTTCCAAGTACGGCTGAAGACGAGTCAAGAGTTCTGTCAGAAGCCGCGTCTGCATGACACCGATCCCTAGCTTGCCCTTCGCCTTCACCGTGGGTGCCTGCCTGTTGGCCTTGATCGGACGTTTCGGCGGAGCAGGTGCCGCTCCCGACAGATTCGAGGTAGCCCAGGACCAGGCCTCGTCCGTTGCTCGCACGAATATCGCTCGGTTTGGGGGCTTGGCAATGAATTCTACCAGCTGGGCTTCGACAAACGGCTTCCACTCTTTCTTCGTCAGGCCGCTGTTCTGAAGTTGTGGTTCGTTCCCACCCTGGGGGTTGGTAAACAGGAGGTGGAGCAGCGCAAGCTGCTGCTTGTTGTCGAACTTGCTCATGAAACGGCTTCTCGTTTGTTGATTGCTTGGGACAGTTTGCGCAGCTTGTGGAGAACGAGGTCGCAGTCTCCGAGCACGTCATGGCTCGTAAGTCGCAGTACCCGATAGCCATCGAGCAGAAGCTCGTAGTCACGCTTTCGATCGCCGATGAAACTGCCCAGCGTCCGGTGGTCTTCTCCGTCGATCTCGACGACCAAGCGACCCTCGTGCCAAACCAGATCCACGCATGGCGAGCTACCCGAAGACGTCACGACGATTCGGTTGTATTGAAAGAGCCAGCGAAGCTCTTCGTCGGCGGTGATGCGAGCGTGAAGTAGCTTCTCGGCCTCGCTTCCCGGATGCGGCTGGCCAATGATGACGCCGAATGCGACGCGAATGTCATCCGGGCCCTTGGCTCGAGCCGTCGATGGCTCGAGCATCGAACTGAGCGCGGGGCGGGCGATCGGCGGCACCGGCGTGTCCGTTGGCGCCGAGTCGACCAAGGCCTTCCATTCAAGCGCAGATGCATCGTGGAAAGCGCCGTAGGAAATATGGTCGAAGTCCTGCGTGCCGCTCAACTCCGTCGGCAAAAGGGCCACGACCCGCACCTTGGTCTTGTCCGCAATCCATTCGGCGCCTCGAGAAAACGCGACGGCGCGATCGCGACCGACTGTAGTGCTACGAGTCGTGAGGACGATGAGCAGGCGTTCTGGCGCAAGGGCGAGCGCCAGCTGATGAACGCGGTCGGCGAGCGGATACTGCCGAAGAAGAGGGAGTTCAGCGCACAAACAGGTGTCGATGACACGCTGCGCGGCGCCGAGACTGACTAGGGGTATCTTCCTAGCGGCGTCCACGATTTCGTCGGGCTGGATTGCATCCACCGTTTGGAAGGGAGCGTCGTAGAGAGCCGGCCAGCGGAGGAACACCGCCTCGGCCAATGCGCCAGCGACGCCCTCCAACTCGTCGCTCAGGCGAGGAAGCTGATCCCACTCGAGCTGAACGACGATGGTCTGCGGAGATGTGGAGAGGGCAAACGTCTCGATCTCCTCCAGGGCGGCGTCCAGGTCGGTGGCGAATGCGCACACGGCTCGCTCGGGACGCAGACGTCCAAGCCAAGCAACCCACCCTCCCCTCTTTTGCCACATACTCATGCCGCCGAATCGCTTGTACGCCTGGCTCGTGAGGGACGAAATCACTGTGCTTTAATTCAGTATGCATCATTGCAAATCGCGGCCGGTTTCTAGCTTTGCCGCTATGCATAGGTAAGCGTCCAGTTGCTCACCGGTTTGGTTCCCCAGCTGTTGCTGCGCGCGTTCGGAGGCCCGTAGGCCCTGCATGCGTGTGAGTACGCCGAGCATGACTGCGCCGGAGGCAAGCCCGAGCAGGGTGAACGACGGCCAGTCGATCTCGCCCGTGCGCAGCGCTTGCCGCGTCAGGAGCGAGTTGGCCGCAAACGCGCGCAGCGCAGCGCAGCGGAGGTCCAAAGTTGCGTGGTCGTGCGGGCGTTCATTCGGTGGGGGCCGGTGTCGGGGTTCCAGCAGAGTGCGCTACGTGGTCCCTTCTCGCAGCCCAGCTTGAACCGCTCCGCTATTGTCGCCCCGTTCCCATGCCCTCCATCGATCTCGCCCATGCCTCCTGGCGCTTCCGCGACGCCTCCACCAAGTCTTGGCTGCCTGCCACCGTGCCGGGCTGCGTCCACACCGATCTCCTCGCGGCGGGAAAAATCCCGGACCCGTACTACGGCACCAACGAGCTAGGTCTCCAATGGATCGAGGAGCGCGACTGGGAGTACCGCGCGACGTTTACCGTGCCCGCGACCCTCTTGCGCGAAGACCGCTTGGAACTTTGCGCCGATGGTCTCGACACCGCCGCAACCGTCCTGCTCAACGGGAAAAAAATCGCCGCAACCGACAACATGTTCATCGCTCACCGCTGGGCCGTGAAAAAACACCTGCGGCCCGGTCGGAACGAACTCGTCATCCGTTTCCGCAGCGCCCTCGATTACATCCGCAAAACCCGCGCCGATTTCACTTCGCCAAACAACTTCAACGATCCGGTCGGCGACTGCGTGCGCATCCGCAAACAACAGTGCCAGTTCGGTTGGGACTGGGGTCCTCGTTTCGTCACCGCGGGCATCTGGCGCGCGATACGCCTCGAGGCCGGCGCGCTCGCGCGACTCGCCCACGTGCACGTGGCCCAACACCACACGAGCGACGGCAAGGTATCGCTGATCGTCACGCCCGAACTCGACGGACCCACCGCCGGCGCCACCCACTCCGTCACGCTTTCCCGCGACGGCCGGACGCTGGCTTCAATCCATTTCGAGACCGACGCAGACGAGGCCGCACGCACCCTCGACGTGCCCGATCCACAACTGTGGTGGCCAGCCGGCCAGGGCGAGCAAGCGCTCTATGATCTTGCCGTGGTGACCCACGACGGCGCCGGCGTGGAACTCGGCCTCATCGCCAAACGCGTGGGCCTGCGCACCATCGTACTGGATCGCCGGCCCGATCAGTGGGGCGAGTCGTTCCGCTTTCTGATCAACGGTCGCCCGGTGTTCCTGAAGGGTGCCAACTGGATCCCGGCCGACAGCTTTGTCACCCGGCTTGATCGCAACGCCTATGCCCGTGATCTGCGCGCGGCCGTGCTCGCCAACATGAACTGCATGCGCGTCTGGGGCGGCGGTATCTACGAGAGCGAGTGCTTCTACGATCTCTGCGACGAACTCGGCCTGCTCGTGTGGCAGGACTTCATGTTCGCGTGCAATCTCTACCCCTCCGATCCGGCCTTCCTCGAGAGCGTTCGCGCAGAGGCCGAGCAACAGGTCGCCCGCCTGCACCACCGCGCCTGCCTCGGCCTGTGGTGCGGCAACAACGAGCTCGTCCAGCTCAACCTCACTGCCCTCGAGGCCGACCCCGCTCTCGAAGCGGGCTACCTCGCCCTCTTCCACGACGTGCTACCCGCCGCCGTCGCCGCGCACGGAGCCGGCACCGATTACTGGCCAAGCTCCGAATGGCGCGGGGATTTCAAAAACGGTCACGAACATGGAGAGAAATGCGGCGACACCCATTTCTGGGACGTCTGGCACGCGCGCAAACCGGTCAAGGACTACGAAAAGTGGTCGTTCCGTTTTTGCTCCGAGTTCGGCATGCAGAGCTACTCCTCGCCGCAGACCAATGCCACCTTCGCTCCGCCCGACGCCAACGTCTTCGACGCCGTCATGGAGAATCATCAGAAAAACCGCGGCGGAAACCAGGTCATCCTGGACTACGTCTCGCGCCGCTATCGGTATCCAAAGTCTCAGGACGCACTCATCTACCTATCGCAGCTGAACCAGGCCTACTGCATGCAGGTCGGCGTGGAGCACTACCGTCGCCTCATGCCACGCTGCATGGGCGCGATTTACTGGCAGCTCAACGATTGCTGGCCGGTCGCCTCCTGGTCTTCAATCGAGCATACTGGACGCTGGCGCGCGCTGCACCACGCCGCCCGCCGCTTCAACGCGCCCGCACTCGTCAGCGCCCACGTCCCGGGCGACGAAGGCGTAAGCGTCGGCAACTACCGCGTCACCAGCGTGCGCGAGGCCCACCTACACAGCGTTTACGACGCAGCCGTATCCGCAAAAGGACTACTGCGTTGGGATCTTTTCCACCTCGATGGGCGGGTGCTGTTTTCCGGCAAAAAAGCCGTCGCGCTATGCCCGGGCGAGAGCGTACGGCAAAAGACGCTCGATCTCGCGAAGCCCATGGCCACCCACGGTCGCGACCACCTCTACCTGCGCATCGCTCTCGATATCGACGCGTGCACCGTGAGTGAGCAAACCGTGTTCCTCGCCCCGCCACGGTTCCTGGACCTGCCGAAGGGAAAAACGAAAACCACCGTCAAACTCACCAGCCCCACATCCGCCGAGCTCGAGTTCACCTCGGGCTGCTTCCAGCACGCCTTTGTCTTTGATCTGGGTGATCTCGAGCACACGGCCAGCAACAACTACTTCGATCTCTACCCCTGCGAAACGAAGGCCGTGACGGTCACTCTCGCCCGCCCCACCACCAAAGCCGCCCTCATCGCCGCCATCACATATAGCTCACTAGTTGATACCTACGCTTGACGCAAACCAGCCGACAGGCATGACAGTTCGTTGTAAGCGTCTCACGCATTCTTGGCCTGCAGGCTTATCCAGCGTCACGCTGCCCTCGCCGGCGGCGAGCCACTCGATCTCGTCGAAGTCGAGGTCGTCGATGCAGATGCACCAACAGCGGGCTCAAGCGCACTACGCCGAGATCTGACTGTACAAGGCAGGCCCAGCCGCTGCCTTTTTGGCGGCGTACATCGCCGCGTCGGCATGCTCGAGGAGCGTGGCCGTCGTTTGGCCGTCCTCGGGATACATGGCCAAGCCGATGCTGGCCGTGACCTCCAGGCTCAGTGCATCGACCTCGTAGGGCCGAGCCAGCTCAGCTGCGATGCGCTCGGCCAGAGCCACGCTGCCGGCTTCGTCTTTGGCTTCGAGCATCAAGAACAGAAACTCGTCTCCGCTGCGGCGGCTCACCGTATCTCCGCTCCGAACCATGCTCTCGAGCCGTTGCGCCGCAATCTGCAAGACACGGTCGCCAACGCCGTGCCCGTGCGTATCGTTGACGGCCTTGAAGCCGTCGAGGTCGATGAACATCACCGCGAGACGCCAGGTGTGTCGCTCGGCCTGGGCCAATGCCATGCGCAGCCGATCGCTGAAGAGGGTCAGGTTGGGCAGGCTCGTGAGAGCATCGTGCAAGGCGGAATGGTTGGCTTTTCTCAGGTCGGCCCGGCTGCGGACCAGTGCCGCATCGCTCTGGGAGAGCTGCTGCTCCAGTTGGTGCCGCTCATCGATCTCGCCGGCAAGGTCATCGTTGACCGAAACGAGCTCGGCTGCCGCCTCTTGAACCTTGACCTCGACTGCCTCGCTCTGATCGAGCGCGCGCTCCACTCGAGCGAGGGGCACGCCTTCACCGACTTCGTCTTTCAGCGCCGCATTGACCGACGATAGGTCGACGGCGGCTTGCTCCACCTTTTCGTGTACCTGCTCGCTGCGATCGAGCGCTCTGTTCAACGCTTCACTCTTGTTTTGGGTCGCTACTGGCTTGTCCGTGTTCGAGGTCATGGTTTCACGCTTTCGCTCGACAATTGACAGGCACTCGACTCCGACCGCGGAGCGCCAGGGCGTCGCAGAACTACGAGCTACCTCACGACTGTAGCAAGCATACTCGCAATGCGTAGCGCGGCATCGAGAAGGAGACGCTCCTGGAGGTAGTCGTGGTGGTTACGCGACCGTCCACCTTGGCTCCGTTGCTGATCACTAGGGTGACCAAACCAGCTCGCGGCATCCCTGAGATTGTGGCGAAATCGTGGGTTTGTACCTGTTGGCCCGAAGCTTGCTCAGCCTGCAACAAACCAAGGAGTCATGTCATGTACCGTTCGTTTTTACCCCTATTGTGCTTCGTTTGCCTGGCCTCGACTGTCGGCTGCACCATTGAACTCGATGCCCCCGGAGCTGCGACGGCAGCTGGCGCTGATCCCGAAGTTCCCGGCGCTCCCGAGAACAATCAACCAACATCGAGCAAGCACATCTACGCGTCCAAGACTGGTTGGCCGACGGATTTCGCGACCGCCCAGACTGACGGAGTTCTGGGCGAAGGGGATTTGACTGTGCTCATGATCGTCGACCGCTCGGGTTCGATGAGCGCACCTTGGGACGGCTCGACCAAGTGGCAGATTGTTCGGGCTTCGCTCAATGCGGCCATCGTAGGTGTCGAAAAGCAGGTGACCCTGGGCGCGCTCTTTTTCCCGATGGAGGAGGAATGCGCTGTGCTGCCCTTCCACGATCCGGCGCAGATCCAGTTGCAGAAGGGCGAGCTCTTCAAGCAGGAGCTGAGTGAGTTCGGTGACGCGCTCGGCAGCGGAACTCCCATGTTTGCCGCGTTTCTTCAGGCACACGCCGCGATCAAACAAGCGATCAGTGACGGTGCGCTCGCGGGCCGGTTCCGCGTGCTGCTCCTGACCGATGGAGAGCCGAACTGCACCGGCACTGAAGACGAGCTAGTGGCTGTTGCCGATGAATGGCGAGAGTTGGGAGCGGAGGTCCGCGTGATGGGGCTGCCGGGCAGTGAGCAGGCAGCGCGCCTACTTGACCGGCTTGCCGGGAAAATAGTGGCCGACGACGCCCCTTATGTTCCCCCGCCCACAGTGATCGACACGGGCGCGAGCGCGACCGATACCGGCTACGTGGCGCCGGAAAGTACGGGCGATGTAGACGACAGCTTGGAACTGATGGTGAGGTAGTTGGTTGCTGGTGGATTCAGCGAGCCCACAGCGCGGCGACGTCGAACTCGATGGCATCGAACGGGCGTAGCGGCCGCGGGATGAGGCGATCTCACGTATTCACTGGCCGAACGTCGTCAAGGGAATGGTCGGTCGCCTAGGATTTCGAGGCGTGCGATGTCAGCCAGATCCTCAGGTCGCCCTACGGCGCGCTTGTTGACGAGCAGATCAGCCTTCGAAATGAAGTGGACCGTGACAGTGTCGAGCTGACCCATAACCCGGTTGTCCCAAGCGCGAGCGACGTCGCAGCCCTTGATGAAGGTCATGATGTCGATCTGCTCGGGCGCTCGCCCAAGAGCAACTGTCACGGGTCGGGTGAAGTCCTCCGCCGTCAGCTCGAGCGAACCGAAGCCGAATTGTTGCAACGCTACGATGAAGCGTTCGGCATTGTCCCTGTCGGGCACGACGACAACGTCGACGGCGCGAGTGAAACGCGGGTAACCGTGGAAGCTGACGGCATGCCCGCCGACGACCAGATACTGGACTTCAGCCGCGTTCAAGCACTGTAAGAATTCTCTGAAGTCGTCCGGGAGATCCACTGGACGCATAATAGCGTCGTTGCAGCTCGACCGTCAGAGCCACCCGCTCGTTGGGAGTCATCGCCTGGTACGCGCGTCGCGTGGCCCGCTCGGCGGCCTCGGGAGACTCGTAAACTTGCAGCACCTTCTCCACGCCGGTCAGGCTAGCAGATTGTGCTCTTGACCACGAAAGCGGCTCCCGCTCTAGCCGCAACTCGTCGAGTTGCAGGTAGCCGGCGAGGCGCAGCTTATCTTGAGGCGCTCCCCATCTGTCTCGCCTGTGCAATCCGCGTCGCACACTGCCCCGTCGGAACAGCTGAGCTTGGCCTTTTCACAGGCCTGCTCTCCGGAGCAAGTTTGGCTACAATTTCCCCCCGGACAGAAGAATTGTGCTCCGCCGCAGGCCTTGGAGCCGTCACACACCAAGTCGCATGTTTGTCCTGAAGCACATCGCAGCTCGGTCTTGCTGCACACATCTTTGCCCGAGCAAGTGAGCAGGCAAGACAGACCTGGCGGGCAGACGAACTTGACGTCTTTGCAGTCGCCGCTGCAGTCGAACTGACACACGCCGCTGACGCACCCACCCGTGCACGCGCTCGGACATTCGGGAGTGCTGACCGTTCCGCCTGCTCCCATACCTCCACCGCCGGTGCTCGCGCCGCCACTGCCCACCCCTCCGCTGCTGGGCTGGGCCAAACCGGCGCCGCCAGAACCTAGGTCGGGGACAGCACCACCCGAGCCGACTGATGCGGCACCCCCCGATGCATTGCTATTCGAACCTTCGACCCGAAACGGATCATCGTCGAAGGTGGCGCAGCCGAAGGCCAGGCTCAGCCCCAGCAACATGATGGATCTGGTTTTGTGCATCAGAACGTTCCGCCGTGAGCCGATACGAGAAGGGAGTGGAGAGGGCGCATGGCTTCTCGGGCTTGGTCGCAAGTTCGGTGCCAGTGGTCATCTCGCAGAATTCGCGGACTTCTTCCCTCGACCGCACGGGTCGTCGTGGCGAAACGGTCCAGACTCGGCGCGCATGTGGCAATCCGACCCAAGCTTCATTCGAGCGTGTAACTAGCGTGCCCACAGCGCGGCGACGTCGAACTCAATGGCCTCGAACGGGCGCAGCCGACGAGGAGTGTCTCCCTCGGCTCGGTCGACGATGCGGTAGGTCGCTCCGTCCAATTCGAGCACCTCCAGAAAACGGTCGAGGGGTTCGATGAGCCAGACGTGGCTGACCCCTTCGCGCTGGGAAAGCTCGAGCTTCTTGCCGCGATCGAGCGCTCGCGTAGAAGGCGAGGCGATCTCACACGTCCAATCTGGCCGGAGCTCGATGAAAGCGGCGTCCGGTAGCTCGGGCAAGCTGGTGCGCCGCCAACCGGCTAAATCGGGCACGATGACGTTCCCGCCGATATGCACTTCGGGTTCGTCCAAAATGATCCAACCGCCTGGACCACCTCTGCCGCGTTTGAAGGGCGGTCCGAGCTCCTCGCCCACGGCGGAAGCGGCCCCAGCATGAAGCAGTCGCGGCCGTGGACTCTGATAGAGAAAGCCCTCGATCAGCTCGGCCACGACGTGGGGCGGACTAGCGAGGACATCCTCGTACGTTCCTCGACGTCGTGCGGGCTCGTTCACCCTCGGGAAGCTACCACGCTCGGTCCGCCTCTCAAGGCGGCTCCCTTCCTAGTCGCAATTCGTCGAGTTGCAGGTAGCCGTCGAGGCGCAGCTTATCTCGATATCCTTCCCCTCTGTCTCACCCGTGCAATCCGCGTCGCAAACGGCGCTGTTAGAGCAGCTGAGCTTGGCCTTTTTACAGGCCTGCTTGCCCGAGCAAGTCTGGCTACAATTTGCGCCTGAACAGAAGAACTGTGCTTCGTCGCAGGCCTTGAAGCCGTTGCACACCCAGTCGCATGTTTGCCCTGAGCCGCATCGCAGCTCGGTCTTGCTGCACACGCCCGTGCCCGAACAAGTGAGCAGGCAGGACAAGCCAGCGGGGCAGACGAAATCCACATCCTTGCAGCCGCCGCTGCAATCGAATTGACACACGCGGCCCAGGCAGCCGCCCGTGCACGCACTAGGACATTGAGGAGTGGTGACCGTTCCGCCTGCTCCGATTGCGCCGCCAGTGGTCGCGTCGCCGCTGCTCACGCCGCCGCTGCTCACGCCGCCGCTGCTCACGCCGCCGCTGCTCACGCCGCCGCTGCTCACG
>Ga0105046_10007755_pt1 | contig 16876 bp, 11 predicted proteins | sample MAT03_FD_78385 | JGI IMG/M metagenome (GOLD analysis project Ga0105046, IMG submission 78385) | Freshwater microbial communities from Lake Fryxell liftoff mats and glacier meltwater in Antarctica - MAT-03 (megahit assembly) | ecosystem: Environmental > Aquatic > Freshwater > Ice > Liftoff...
GCCGGCTCCAGCTTGCTGGCCATCTCCGGCGGAATCGCAGCAAGCGCCCGTTCGAATCGTTCGTCCAGCCAGCGTGCGGCCGCAACTGACTCGGGAACCTTTCGTCCACCGCGCTGTTCCAGCACCGCTCGATAGCGGCCGATGTCGTTGAGCAGCCGGCGCGACTGGTTCTCGCCGGCCTCCAGCCCGGTCAGCGTCCGCAGACGCTGCGCATGGAACCCGTGCTCCACCACCCGCGGCACCAGTCGCAGTCGCGACCCATCGACCGTGGTCACCAACTCCAGTTCTGCGGCGTCGAAGCCGAGGTCGTGGAGACGTCGCAGGCGTTTGTCGACCCGGAATGTCTCGTCGGCGTTGAACTCATCGACCCCGGTCAGCTCTACCCACAGCCGTTCGTACGACTGCTCGATGGCGAGCGCCGTCTCCACCGGGTCGATGCCGTCTGCCAGCAGCCCACCCATCTGCAGGTCCAGTAAGCCGCCGAGCACATTTTCGGTGGCGATCTGCAAGTCCAGCCGGCGCTGGCCGACACTCAGCGTCTCGTGACGCTCGCCGGTTTCGACGTCGATGATGTAGGCGGCCAGCGCGTTGGCGTCTCGCCGGAACAGTGTGTTGGAGAGCGAGCAGTCGCCCCAATAGAAGCCGGCCAGGTGCAACCGTACGAGCAGCCCGGCCAGTGCATCCAGCATCCGCTCACCGAGGTATGGAATGCGCAGGCCGCGACCCGACAGCAGCGTGCGGTAGGGCAGCGAGAAGTCGAGGTGGCGGGTGATCAGCAGTCCGTCGGCATCGTCGTCGCGGCCGGTGACCACGCCGATGACCTCGGCGGTGGGTAACCCGGCCTCGGCCAGCTCGCGCAGTAGTCGCCACTCTCGTTCGGCCAAGAGGTCGGGAATCTCCTTGACCACGTAGGAGATCTCGCCCTCGACCATGCGAACGACGTGGCGGTGCAGCCCGGCAACCTTCTGCATACCGTCGATCGACCACTCCGAGAGCGGTTGGTCGAGCGGCCAGTTGACCACGCTGCCGTGTTCGGCAGCCTTCACCAGTTGTAGGCGCATGAGTTCAGTTCAGCACGCGCACAGCAGCGGAAGCGACCACTGGATTACTGGCGACCGATGGCCGCACCGCTTTCGAGATCGAACGCATGCATGCGGAGTGTGTCGACCTTGAGCCGCAGCCGGTCGCCGACCTTGACCTGATTGCGAGGGTCGAGCGAGGCAACGATCGAAGAGTCGCGTTGATCAGAGATCTCGACGCCTGCATCGATGGCCCGCACTGACTGCGCTGCAATCGTGGAGTGCACCAGCAGTTCAGACCCGAGCATTTCCACCAGGTCGACCGTCACATCGATGCTGGCAGTGCCGTCGCTACCGAGCGCTTCGGAGCGAATACCGACGGCGATGTCGCGGCCGTCGTAGTGGCGTAAACCCTGGAGGCGACCTGCAGCCTCGCCGGTGAGGCTGATGGTCTGCGCACCAACCTTGAGGTCAATGTCGTCGTCGCCGCTGCGCGAGACAGACCCGCGCACCACGTTCATCGATGGCGAGCCGATGAACTGCGCCACGAACAGGTTCTCGGGCGACTCGTAGAGATCGGTGGGGCTGGCGCACTGCATCAGCACGCCACGGCGCAGGACCGCCACGCGATCGCCCATGGTCATGGCTTCGATCTGGTCGTGCGTGACGTACATGGTGGTGACGCCAAGGCGGCGCTGCAGCTTGGAGATCTCGGCGCGAGTCTGCACACGCAGCTTGGCGTCGAGGTTGGAGAGCGGCTCGTCCATCAGGAACAGCTTCGGGTTGCGCACGATGGCACGTCCCATCGCCACACGCTGCCGTTGGCCACCGGAGAGTTGGCCGGGCTTGCGGTCGAGGACAGGGGTGAGCTCGAGCAGTTCGGCGACCTCGGCGACCTTTGCCTTGATCTCCTCCTTGTCGGACTTGCATAGCTTCATCGCGAAGGCGATGTTGTCGGCGACGGTCATGTTGGGGTACAACGCGTAGCTCTGGAACACCATGGCGATGTCGCGTTGCTGCGGCCCCATGCCGTTGACGACGACGTCGTCGATCATCAGCTCGCCACCTGTGATGTCCTCAAGACCAGCCACCATGCGCAGCACTGTGGACTTGCTGCAGCCGGAAGGCCCGACCAGCACGAGGAACTCGCCGTCGTGGATCTCGAGGTCGAGGCCGGGAACGGCTTCGAACCCGTTGTCGTAACGCTTCTGAAGATTCTTCATGCGGAGCGTGGACATGACCTGCTCCAGGGTACCCAGTCAGGAAACGTCGACGGCCACGAGGGGCGCGACGATGCGACCAACGACGGTGGCTTCTGCTGCAACCAACGTGACACCCTCGACTACGGACACGGCGTCACTGGTCGACTGAAAAATGATGTCGGCGCCGTCGAGCTCGGACGCTGCAATCGGTTCATCGGTCAGGTTGCCGACAATGCGCAGATCGTCGCGGCCGATGGTGACGTGGCCCACTCCCTGCGAGATGAGTTCGAAGGTCGACTGCCACAGCGCCGGATACTGCTTACGCAAGCCGACCAACTGCCGATACCTCTGCCAGGTGGAGTGCGGCGAACCGGTCTGATGATCGGCGGTGAGTTCGACCGGCAGCGGTTTCGTGTCCAGCCACGCAATGGGCGCCGAGGTGAAGCTCTTGTGAGGGTCGGTGCTCCATGGCATCGGGCCGCGTGCAACGTCGCGGCTCCACATGCCTTCGCCGTTACGCGCGCTCATCGGGTCTTCGGTGTGCCCCACCAATTCGGCGTCGGGCAGGCCCAGCTCCTCGCCCTGATAGACGAACAGCATGCCATCGAAGGCACTCATCAGCGTCGTGAGGGCCAGTGTTCGGCGGAGGCCCAGTTCGCCGCCGCCGTAGCGTGAGACGGCGCGGGCCTGGTCGTGGTTGGAGACTTCCCACGCCGCTCCGCCGTTCGACTTCGCCTGGTACTCCAGCATGGTCGTGATAGTTGCTTCCGGCTCCCACGCGCTGAGGCCAACCTGCAAGACGAACGCCGCGTGCAGCGCGTTGCGGTCCTTCACGTACTCTGCGAAGCGGTCGACATCGCGGGTGTCCATCTCTCCGACGAGCACGGCACCGAGATCGGCGACTGCGTCGCGCCACTGTCGGAACAGCACCGCAGTTTCGTGTCGATGAAGGTCGTGGATGTGCTGGAACGAGGCGAAGACGTCCATCGGGTGCATGCCCTCGTACACCTCGCGCAACTGTGGGTTGTCGCGCAGCTCCGGGTCCTTGGTCAGGCCGTGGGCGACGTCGATGCGGAAGCCGTCGGCGCCGCGCGCGCACCATGTGCGCAAGATGACGGCGAACTCCTCCATGACCTTCGGGTTGGCCCAGTTCAGATCGGGCTGTTCGGGCAGGAAGAGGTGGCAGTAGTACTGGCCGCTGCCGCCCGGGTCCATGGTCCACGCGGGCCCTCCGAAGTGGCTGACCCAGTTGTTCGGTGGCCCACCATCAGCTGCTGACTCTGCCCAGACGTAGTAGTCCCGGAATGGCCCGGTGGGGTCGGCAACGGCTTGCCGGAACCACTCGTGATGGCTCGAAGTGTGGTTCGGGACGATGTCGACGAAAAGGCGCAGGCCAAGTGCCTTTGCCGTCAGCGACAGCTTTTCCCAGTCGTCGACCGTGCCCAACACCGGGTCCACAGCAAGGTAGTCGGCGACATCGTAACCATGGTCGAACCCTGGGCCGGCGAAGAACGGAGTGAGCCACACGACGTCGATGCCGAGTGCCGCAAGATACGGCAGCCGCTTGGTGACGCCTGCCAGGTCGCCGACACCGTTGCCGTTGGTGTCCTGAAAGCTACGCACGTACACCTCGTAACCAACGGCGCCGCGCCACCAGTTCGCGCCGGAAAGACGAGGTGACGCTGCCGGAACGTACGGCTCTGCGGCTCTGTCACTCTGTGTTAGCCCTTGCATTGCGCAGACGGTACCCACGTCACAGAGGAAGTGACGCGCTGTTGAGCCGGTGAGTCAGCACAGTGGCGCGCGACCGCGTCGCTTCGCCGAAGTTGACGGACTGACCGCTACTCGGCGGGTGGGATGAGTTGCTGGAGGAAGGCGACGAGGAAAACGGCGGGGTCGATGCCGCGCTTGAAGGGCACGACCACCTGTTGCTGGTCTTCCTTGTAGATCGAGTCACGGCTGAGGCGACGTAGCCGCATCTCCTCGCTGAACTTGAGATCGAGCGGCCCAAGTCGGGCTTGCTGCCCGACAATCTGCACATCACGCAGGCCGAGCCGATTGCACTCGGCGCGCAGCGAACCGACGGCCAAGAGCGACTCGGCTGCGGCGGGCACTGGCCCGTAGCGGTCTTCCCATTCGCTACGAATGTCGCTGACTTCGGCTGCGCTGGTGACGGCAGCCAGCCGACGATACGCCTCCAGACGCAGCTCTTCCTTGGCCACGTAGTCGGTGGGCAGGAACGCGTCGGTGGGCACGTCGAGCTTGAGTTCGCTGACCACCTTCGGCGGTGGCTCGCCCTTCATCTCGCCGACGGCCTCGGTGACCATCTGGCAGTAGAGGTCGTAACCGACGGCTGCGATGTGACCGCTCTGCGATTCGCCGAGCAGGTTGCCGGCGCCGCGAATCTCCAGGTCGCGCATGGCGATCTTGAAGCCACTACCCAGCTCGGTGGCCTCACCGATGGTCTTCAGGCGTTCGTAGGCCTCTTCGCTGAGGCGGGCCTCGGGCGGGTGGAACAGATAGGCATAAGCCCGCGAACCGCTGCGGCCGACGCGACCGCGCAACTGGTGCATCTGGCCGAGGCCCAAGAGATCGGCGCGCTCGACGACGAGGGTGTTGACCGTTGGCATGTCGATGCCACTCTCGATGATGGTGGTGCACACGAGTACGTCGTAGCGGCCTTCCCAGAAGTCGACGACGACCTGCTCGAGCGAGCCCTCGTCCATCTGCCCGTGAGCGACGGCGATGCGTGCCTCGGGCACCAGTTCGCGCAACCGGCCGGCCGCCATATCGATGGACTTGACGCGGTTGTGCACCCAGAAGACTTGGCCTTCGCGCAGCAACTCGCGGCGGATTGCCTCAACGGCGACCCGCTCGTCATAACCGCCGACGAACGTGAGGATCGGTTGCCGATCGGCAGGTGGAGTCTGTAACAGCGAGAGGTCGCGAATGCCGACGAGGCTCATCTCGAGCGTGCGCGGGATAGGGGTGGCGGTCAGCGTCAGGACATCGACGTTGTGCTTCAGCTTCTTCATCGCCTCCTTGGCCTGCACGCCGAATCGCTGCTCTTCGTCAACGACCAAGAGTCCCAAGTCTTTGAACACGACGCCGTCCTGCAGTAGGCGGTGGGTGCCGATCACGCAATCGACCTCGCCGGTCTTGAGCCCCTCGATGACCTTCTTCGCTTCCTTGGCGGTGAGGAAGCGGCTCAGCACCTCCACACGAATCGGGTAGCCGGCGAAGCGATCAGCGAAGGTGTTGCCGTGCTGGGTCGCGAGCAGCGTGGTGGGCGCGAGCACTGCAACCTGCTTGCCGTCTTGGATGGCTTTGAACGCAACGCGAATGGCAATTTCGGTCTTGCCGAAACCGACGTCGCCGCACACCAGGCGGTCCATCGGAAAGGCGCGTTCCATGTCGACCTTGATGTCGTCGATTGCCTTGCGTTGGTCGGGCGTCTCGACGAACGGAAACGCCTGCTCCATCTCGTGTTGCCACGGCGTGTCCATACCGAAGGCGTGGCCGGTGGCGTTGACTCGCTTCTGGTAGAGCACGACCAACTCTTGCGCGATCTCGCGCACCGCACTGCGAACCTTGCTCTTGGCTTTGGCGAAGTCGCTGCCACCGAGGCGATGCAGCACCGGCGTCTCGCCGCCGACATATTGGCGCAGCGCGTCGATCTGATCGCTGGGCACGTAGAGCTTGTCGCCGCCCTTGTACTTCAGCAGCAGGTAGTCGCGCTCGGTGCCGCCGATGGTGCGCTTGACCATGCCCTCGTACTGCCCAACACCGTGCTGGTAGTGGACGACGTAGTTGCCGGGCTTGAGGTCTTCGAAGACCCCGGTTCCCTGTCGCTTGCGTGGCCGGGCTTTGCGATGGGCACGTCGGCGACCGGTGAGATCCGCCTCGGCAACGATGGCCAGCTTGGCCGCGGGCACACTGCAGCCGCGGTGCAGCGGCGCAATCGTGATGTAGCCACCAGGCTTGGTGAACTTGGCCTCCGACCCAACCATGTTGAAGCTGAGGCCGCGGTCGAGCAGCAGGCTGCTCATTCGCTGGGCCGAGCCTTCGCCATCGGCGGCGACCACCACGGTGAATCCCTCGGTGAGCAGTTCGCGCAGTCGGCTGGCCAGGCCCTCGCCGTCGCCAACCACCGGCCCCCACCCCATGGCGTTGACCATCGGTGAGTCGGGGGTCTCGGGCACGTTGCTGATGGTCCACACCGCCTGGCCATAGGCCAACAGGCGGTCGGTGTTGGCGTGCAGTCGTGGAAAGGTCTTGGTGGCGTCACGAGCCCAGGTGCCCGCCAGCGCACGCGCCAAGTCGTCCTCTTCGGCGAGCAGGTCGTTGGCGCGGTCGCGCATACGGCGGGGTTCGACGAGCGCGACCTTCGCGGTCGCGGGGAGCACGTCGGTGATCAGCTCGTCGCCGTCGACCAGCCACGGCAGCCAGCTCTCCATGCCGTCGAACAGGGTGCCTTCGGCCAGCCGTTCCCAGTGCTCGCGACCCCAGGGCTCGGTGGCCACCAGGCCGGCAGCTCGTGCGCGGACGGCGTCGGTTGGGATCAGTTCGCGAGCCGGGAAGACCAACGCTTCATCGAGGTCGAGTGTGCTGCGTTGGTCGTTGACTGCGAACTCGGTGAGGCGATCGACCTCGTCGCCCCACAGGTCGATGCGAATCGGGGCATCGGAGGTAGAGGGAAAGATGTCGATGATGGCGCCGCGCCGGGCAACCTCGCCGCGGTGCTCGACGAGTTCTTCCCGGCGGTACCCGAACTGGATGAGCTGGGCCATCAGCGCGTCGGGGTCGAGAATGGCGCCCTTGCTGACGTGAATGGGGTCGACCTCCGTGGCACCGGGGCCAAGCCGTTGCAGCAGCGCGCGGATGCCGGCAACGATGATGGCCGGGCAGCGGTCTGGTGAGCGCAGCCGCCAGAGCACTTCCATGCGATGCCCCATCGTTTCCACACTGGGGCTGACCCGCTCGAACGGCAGCGTCTCCCACGCCGGGAAGAGGACGACCTCGCCCGCCGGCATGTATTGCACGAGGTCGTCATAGAGCTGCCCGGCGTCAGTGCCGGTGGGGCAAGCGACCACCAGAGGTCGCTTGTCACCGAGTTGGGCGAGCGCCGCGAGCGCGATGGCACGAGCGGATTCGGGCACCGCCACGAAGCCGGTGGGGTCGCCCAACGCCTGCGTCAGCGCAGGTTCGTTGCGGAGCAACCGGGGGAGCGAGGCGAGCGACATGCGGCGATGCAGGGTATCGGCCAGCACGTGACGGCACCCAGAGCGTTACAGGCCAGCGGTCACAGGCCGTTGAAGCGTTGCATGGCCGCATCGGGGCCTTCGGCGACGATGACTTCAACGATGTCGGCGGCGCGCTCGATCATCACGTCAAGGGTCTCGCGCTCGGCCTTCGGCACGCGGGACAGCACGTGGTCGGCGCCCTGCTCCTTGCTTCGCGGCTTGCCGATGCCGATGCGTACGCGCAGGTAGTCCTGCGTGTGTAGGTGTTGGGTGATGCTGCGCAGCCCGTTGTTGCCCGCTAGCCCGCCGCCCACCTTCACCCGCACGACACCGGTCTCGAGATCCAACTCGTCGTGGACGATGATCAGCTGCCCGGGTTCGGTGACACGGTGGCGGCGCATCAGGGCGCCGACGGCCTGGCCGCTCTCGTTCATGAACGTGGTGGGAAACGCCAGCACGACACGTTTGTCACCAATCCGTGCTTCGGCAACGAGTGCCTTGTCGCGACTGGCTTTGAGCGTTTCGCCCGAGCGTTTGCACAGCAGTGCGACGGTTTCCTCGCCCACGTTGTGGCGAGTGCGCGCGTAGTCCTTACCAGGATTGCCCAGGCCGACAATGATCGCGTCGATCACGCCGGCGTGCGATCACTCTGCCACGGGGGCTTCGTCAGCAGCGTCGCCTTCGGCGGCCTCGGCCACATCGGCTTCGGCTTCGGCCGCCGAGGTGATGAGGATCGTGACGATCGGCATTTCCGGGTCACCCAGTGCGGTGACGCCCTTGGGCATCGGCACGTCGACCAGGCGAATGACATCGCCAGGTTGCATCTCGGTGACGTCGATCTCGAATGCGTTGGGCATGTTGTTCGGGGTGCAGCTGACCTCGATGGTGTCGACAGCGGCGTCGACGAGGCCGCCCTCGGCAGCAACAGCCTTCGACTCGCCAACGATGTGCACGGCGACCGAAACGGTGATCTCTTCGTTCATGTTGACCTGCAGGAAGTCGATGTGGGCCACGGTGCGACGAATCGGGTGGCGCTGCATGTCCTTGACGACTGCCGGGTAGCTGTTGCCATCAACCTCGAGGGTGAGCACGGTGTTGCTGCCGGCCGGGCCACTCAGGGCCAGGCGCAGCTCACGACGCTCGACGGTGACACTGACGGGGGTCATGCCCTGGCCGTAGATGACGCCGGGGATGTGCCCTTCGGCGCGCAGCCGACGGGCTGCGGGGGAACCCGTGGTGGTTCGGGGGAGGGCGGCGAGCTTGGTGTTGGACATGACGAGGCCTCGATCAGAGCGTTACAGAACGACGGAAAATGTTACCTGGGTTGCGGCCGGAACGGCCACGCCCGGTGCATCAAATGGCGCTAGGACTGGTTTTCGCCGCCGAAGATCTCGCTGACGCTGGTGTCGTCGAAGACGGCACTCAGGGCATCGGCAATCAACGGGGCGATCGACAGCACTTCGATCTTGGCGATTTGCTTTTCGGGGGCCAGCGGCAGCGTGTTGGTGACGACGACGCGCTTGATCACCGACTTTTCCAGGCGCTCGATGGCCGGGCCACTGAGTACACCGTGGGTGGCCATGGTCCACACTTCCCGTGCGCCACGGGCCATCAGCACATCGGCGGCGGAGCAAATGGTCGCGCCGCTGTCGATCATGTCGTCGGTGAGAATGCACAGGCGACCTTCGACGTCGCCCATCACTTCCTTGGCCTCGGCGACGTTGGTGGTGCCCTTCGGGCGACGCTTGTAGATGAATGCCAGGTCGGCACCGCGGTCGCCGAGGTGCTGCGCCATGCGTTCGGCCACCTTGATGCGGCCGGCGTCCGGCGAGACGATGACGGGGGCGTTGGCATGCTGACGCAGGTAGTTTTCCAGCACCGGCATCGCGGTGAGGTGGTCGACAGGGCCTTCGAAGAAGCCTTGAATCTGGCCGCTGTGCAGGTCGATGCTGACCATTCGCTTGGCGCCGGCGGACTTGAACAGGTCGGCCACCATGCGGGCGGTGATGGGCTCGCGCCCCTCGGCCTTGCGGTCCTGGCGGGCATAGCCGTAGAACGGGCACACGGCAGTGATGCGCTTCGCCGACGCCCGGTGGGCGGTGTCGATCATGATCAGCTGTTCCATGATCGAGTCGTTGATGCTGCGGCCGTTGTGCCCGCAGTGGGTCTGCATGATGAACACGTCGCTGCCTCGGATGCTTTCGCCGAACCGGGCGCGCACCTCGCCGTTCGCGAACTCCACCAGGCCGGGATGGCCCAGTTCGATGCCCAGGTGGTCCGCAACTTCCTGTGCCAACTCGGGGTGGGTGCGCCCCGAGTACAGCGACATTCGTTTCGTTGTGACCTTCTCCATGGCTCCCCCGTGTTCGATCATTTCATCCGTCGCTGTCGTTGTCGGTGGTCGTCTCGGCCGCTGCAGTGTAGAAGGCACCGGTGACTGCGCCGGGCGCCACCGCACTACCGCTAGGAAGATAGGCGTACGGGCCGACGCGCGCTTCACTGCCGACCTCACTTTCGCCGCCGACTGTGTTCTGCACCGTGGCACCGTTTCCGATTGTGCAGTCGATCAGCCGGGTATCGGGACCAATTTCACATCCGTCGCCGACCACGGTGTCGCCCTGAAGAATCGTGCCTGGGTAGAGCGTCACATCGCGACCCAACTGCACCGTCACATCCACGAATGTCTGGCGTGGGTCGAGCATGGTGACACCGTTGAGCAGCCAGTGGCGGTTGGTGCGGCTGCGTAGCTCGCGCTCGGCCAAAGCCAGCTGCCAACGATCGTTGACGCCCCGGGTTTCCGCTTCCGGGGCCTGCACGCAGCCGATGCGATGGCCCATCGCGGCGAGCGACCCGATCACGTCGGTGAGGTAGTACTCGCCTTGAACGTTGTCCGGGCTGAGGTGACGCAGTGCGGGGCCAAGCAGGTCGCGCCGGAACGCGTACATGCTGGTGCATACCTCCTGCACGGCCCGGTCCTCGGCGCTGGCGTCGCGCTGCTCGACGATGCGCAGTACCCGCCCATCGCCGGTCTTCGATGATGCGCGGATGACCCGGCCGTAGCCGCTGGGGTCGTCGAGCACTGAGGTGATGAGCGTGGCCGCGTACTCGTTGGCGTTGTGCGCTGCGACCAGCGCGTCGATGGTGGCGGGCTGCAGCAAGGGTGTGTCGCCAGGCAGCACGATGACGGTGCTCGTGTCGTCCAGGTCGTCGCCGGGAAACGCACCCAGGCCAACCAGCGCTGCGTCGCCTGTGCCGCGCTGCACGGTCTGCTCGGTGAACGTGAGGTGTGCCCAGCCGGGGGCTTGCTCTTGCACCTTCTTGGTGACCCGCTCTGCACCATGGCCGACGACCACGACCGTTCGTTCGGGAGCCACGACTTCCAACGCATGGATGACGTGCATCACCATCGGCCGGCCGCAGATCAGGTGCAGGGGCTTAGGGCGCGAGGAGCGCATGCGCGAACCCTCACCGGCTGCCAGCACGATCGCCGAAACTGTCATGTCCTCGTTCTATCGCGCGCGGTGGGTGCGGCAGCGGGTGGCAACGCGCGAATCGCTGTTGGGCCGAAGGTGGTGGCGCAATGAGTGCACCAGAAACCTTGTTCCAGCTCGGTGCCGCACGGCGCGTGAACAAGGACGATCTCGGCGCTGCCGTCGGCCAAGTGATGTTCGCCCCACTTGATGAGCGCCACCAATGCCGGAGAGAGGGCCACGCCGACAGGGGTGAGCCGGTAGTCGTAACGCGGCGGCCGTTCCTGGTATCTCTCCTTGGCCATCACGCCGCCGGCGACCAGCCGTTGCAGGCGCTTGGTGAGGATGGGGCGGGCGATGCCCAGATCATCGGCGAAGTCGTCGAACCGGCGGATGCCACGCAACGCGGCCCGGATGATGAGGATGCTCCAGCGATCGCCAACCAACTTGAGGGTGCGCTCCAACGTCGTCGCATCGTCGTGGACGTGGCCGGTATGGGGGCCCTCGGGTTGCGGAGTGTCAGAAGCGGCGTTCACAGGCACTCGAACTCTAGCGGGTTGCCGACTGGGTTCTGTTTTGGTACTCGCCTTGGATAGGGTGCGGCGATGACGCAGGAATTGCTCTCCGATCCGCTCGACGAACTGATGGCGAGAGCGCGGGCCGTACGTGACGCGGCGCACGGAACGCGCATCACTTATTCGCCGAAGGTGTTCATCCCGCTCACCATGCTGTGCCGCGACAAGTGCGGCTACTGCACGTTTGCGCAGCCCCCGGCGCGGCTGCAGTCGCCCTATCTCTCACCGGCCCAGGTGCTCAAGATCGCGCAGGATGGAGCGCGCACGGGCTGCCACGAAGCGTTGTTCACGCTGGGCGAGGCACCAGAGGAGCGCTACGAAGTCGCCCGTGCCTGGCTGCGCGAGAACGGGTACGACAGCACGGTTCACTATGTGCACGCGATGGCGAAGATGGTGCTCGACGAGACGGGGCTGCTGCCGCATGCGAATGCCGGTGCCTTGGATGAAGCGCAGTTGCGGTTGCTGGCCGAAGTGTCGCCGAGTCAGGGGATGATGATCGAGACGCTGCGTGGCGACCTGCCGTGCCATCGCGGCGCACCTGACAAGACTCCCGAGCGCCGCCTGGCGACCCTGGCTGCCGCCGGGCGGGCGGGCGTGCCCTTCACCACGGGCATCCTGGTCGGCATCGGTGAGACGCGTGCCGATCGGATCGCAGCACTCGAAGCGATCGTCGCCTCGTATCGCGAGTTCGGCCACGTGCAGGAAGCGATCGTCCAGAACTTTCTCCCCAAGCCGGGCACGGGTATGCAGCATGAAGCGCCGTGCCCGCAGGACGAGTTCCTGTGGTCGATCGCCGTCGCTCGCGTGATCCTGCCGCCCGAGATCCACCTGCAGGCGCCGCCCAATCTCAGCGACGACTTCGGTGTGCTGCTGGATGCCGGCATCGATGACTGGGGCGGCGTCTCGCCCGTCACGCTCGACCATGTCAACCCCGAGCGGCCGTGGCCCGGGCTCGATCGGTTGCGCGACGTGACCGAGTCGCACGGGTTCGCGCTGGCGCCACGCCTCACCATCTATCCCGAGTTCGTGCGTAAGCCTGAGCAATGGCTGTGCAAGGCGCTGCGCTTCCGGGTGATGGACCGCAGTGACGCTGAGGGTTTGGCTCGCGACGACCCGGGTGCAATTTGGCCGGAGAAGGTGACGGCCGCCGATGTGGTGCTCGACGGCGCCGAAGTGGTGTTGGTCGGCCATCGCAGTACGCAGTGGTACTCGGGCGCCACGAACCCGCCACCCGCGCTGTTGCCGTCACCACGAGCGGGTCGCGCCGGCGGTGCGCTGGCCGAGGTCCTAGCCGGTGTGGAGGCAGGCCAGGAGATTGGCCACGAGCAGATTGTGACGCTGTTCCGCGCACGTGGGGCGGAAGTGGTGGCCATCGCGGAAGTGGCCGACCAACTTCGTCATGAAGCGGTCGGCGACGCCATCACGTGGGTACACAACCGCAACATCAATTACACGAATGTCTGCACGTTCAAGTGCAAGTTTTGTGGCTTCTCGAAGGGCCCGCTCAGCCTCAACCTGCGTGGGACGCCGTATCTGCTGACGCTGGACGACATTGCGCAACGCGCGGCTGAGGCGTGGGAGATGGGCGCCACGGAGGTGACGCTGCAGGGCGGCATTCATCCGAACTTCGATGGCAACTACTACATCGATGTCACGCACGCGGTGAAGAGCGCAGTGCCCGACATGCATGTGCATGGCTTCACTGCGCTGGAGGTCACCGAGGGTGCCAAGCGGCTGGGCGAGGACCTCCATACATATCTGCGGCGACTGAAGGACGCGGGCCTTGCCTCGCTGCCCGGTACCGCGGCAGAGATCTTGGACGACGACGTTCGCGCAATTCTCTGCCCCGACAAGATCACCACCGACGAATGGCTGGATTGCCACGCCGCTGCGCACGAGATCGGCCTGGCCTCCAACATCACCATCATGTTCGGGTCCATCGAGCATCCCGATTCGTGGGCGAAGCACATGGTCCGCACGCGTGCCCTGCAGAAGGTCACCGGCGGCTTCACCGAGTTCGTGGGTCTACCCTTCGTACATATGGCCTCGCCGATCTACCTGCAGCGCGCCGCGCGCCGTGGCCCCACCTTTCGCGAGAACCTGCTGATGCACGCGGTCGCGCGCATTGCCTACCGCAGCCTCATCGACAACATTCAACTGTCGTGGGTGAAGATGGGTGCGGCAGGCGCGGTGCAGTTGCTGCAGGCGGGTTGCAACGACTTGGGTGGCACGCTGATGGACGAGAACATCTCTCGTGCAGCCGGCGCGGCGCACGGCCAGGGGATGACCGAGGCGACGTTCACCGACATGGTGGCGCCTCTGGGCCGTCGCCTCCAGCAGCGCACCACCACCTACGGCCGTGTCGACGCCGTCCACTAGCACCGCCTCTGGCTCGGCCTCACGGTGGTCGCCGCGCCGCGTGCGTTTGGACGACGTCGCTCGCGGAGTCGGCTACGAGTTCTCGTCACCGATCCAGGTGTGGGTCGCGCGTGAGGTCGATGATGTCGTCGGCGTGATCGCAGCAGGCGAGGAGGCCGCCGAGGCAGGCAAGTGGGTGGTGGGCTTCGTGACCTACGAGGCAGCGCGTGCCTTCGACGCGGCGTACCCGCCGGCAGCCGCTGCCGGCACGCTGCCGTTGGCGTGGTTCTGCTCGTTCGCGTCGCGCCGCGAGGTGCCGCTGGTGGAGGCGCCCAGTAGTGGCCCGTTCGTGGACGGCGTGGTGCGCACCCATGGCAGCCGCTGGTATCGCGACGGTGTGCAGCAAGTCCGCGAGCTGATCGAGACCGGCGGCGTCTACCAGATCAACCTGACGGATCGGGTGCGTGCCAGGTTGGTCGCCCATCCTTTCGACCTGTATCGCTCGATGGTCTCCACCCAGGGTGGTTCGTTCAACGCATTCCTGGATCTCGGCGAGGCCGTTGTAGCGAGTGCGTCGCCGGAACTGTTCTTGGAGATCGCCGGCGACACGGTGACGGCGCGGCCGATGAAGGGCACGCGGCGACGGCACGGACGACCTTCATCGGATGTCTTGCTGGCCGAGGAGTTGCGTGTGTCGGAGAAGGACCGCGCCGAGAACGTGATGATCGTCGACCTGCTGCGCAACGATCTGTCGCGCCTGTCGTCGCCCGGTGGCGTCAGCGTGCCGGAGCTGTTTCGGGTGGAGCGCTACGAGACCGTGTGGCAGCTGACCTCGACCGTACAAGCAACGCTGCGGCCGGAGGTTCGGTTGGCGGACGTGTTCCGAGCGACATTCCCGTGTGGCTCGATCACCGGGGCTCCGAAGGTGGCTGCAATGCACGCCATCGCGCGTCTCGAGCCTTCGCCGCGCGGGCTGTACTGCGGGGCCATCGGGATGATCTCGCCCTCGGTTGACGGCGCCAGGCCTTCGTCCATATGGAGCGTTGCCATTCGTACCGCCGTGATCGATGCAGCAGATGGTCGCGTCGAGTTCGCCTCGGGCGGTGGCATCACCTACGACTCGGTGCCCGCCGACGAGGACGATGAGTTGGAGTCGAAAGTCGCGGTGCTGCGTTCTGCGCGTCCGGCGTTCGAGCTGTTCGAGACCCTGTTCTTCGATGCCGCCGGAGCGCGACATCTCGCGCGCCATCTGAGGCGGCTCTCGGGGTCGGCCGAATACTTCGGGTTTGCCTGTGACGTGCCTGCGCTCGCCGCCGACGTTGCCGCGATGGCGCGGCCCGCTGGACCCCGCCGCCTGCGCATCGTGCTCGATCGTCGCGGCCGTCATCGCATGGAAGTCAACGACTTGAACGAGGTGCCGCCGGTCGTTGGTCTTGCGGTGTCGACCGCGCGGGTGTGCAGCGACGACCCGTTCATGTGCCACAAGACGACTCGTCGAGCGGTCTACGAGCGCGCCCGCTCTGCACAACCACGAGCTGACGATGTCGTGCTGATCAACGAGCGCGCAGAGGTGGTCGAGACGACGATCGCCAATCTGCTCTACCGCATGTGCGGCGAGTGGTTCACGCCGCCTTTGGCGAGTGGCGGGCTGCCAGGCATCGGCCGCGAGTTGTTGCTCGAGTCGGGTGAGGTGCGTGAGCGCGTCCTGCCCGTGACAGAGCTGGCCTCATGCGATGAACTGGCCGTGGTCAACTCGCTGCGCGGTCGTCGGACAGCAGTGATACTGGGGTCATGAACCCCGATCAGTTCCTCGCCGCGCTCACGGGTTCTGACGACGTGTTGTTGATGGGGGTCATCAATGTCACGCCGGATTCCTTCTCGGATGGTGGCCTCTACTACGAGCTCAAGGTAGCGGTTGCGCACGCGTTGCGGCTGGTGAAGGAGGGTGCCGACATCGTCGATGTCGGTGGCGAGAGCACTCGCCCCGGTGCGGAACCGGTCGGGCTGGAGGAAGAGCTGCGGCGCGTGGTTCCGGTCGTGCGCGACCTGGCTGCCGCCGGAGTAGCAGTCAGTATCGACACCCGTCACGCCACGGTCGCGGAGGCCGCAATGGCCGCGGGTGCGTGTCTGGTGAACGATGTCTCTGGTCTACGAGACCCGGAGATGCGTGCGGTTGCGGCCCGCCACGGAGTGCCTGCGGTAGCCATGCACATGCCTATCGACAACCCGATGGTGATGCAGCAGCACACCGACTACAGCGATGTCGTGACTGACGTGATCGGGTTTCTCCGGGATCATGCTGCGGTCGCACTCGCCGAGGGTGTGCCGACGGTGATCGTCGACCCTGGTCTCGGGTTCGGCAAGACGGTCGAGCAAAACGTGTCGCTTGTCCGCCGCCTGGACGAACTGGTCGCTCTCGGCCACCCCGTGCTGGTCGGAGCGTCGCGCAAGCGCTTCATCGGAGTGCTGACCGGAGTGGAGGGGCCAGAGGATCGTGTTGCCGGCACGTTGGCGGTGCACCTGGCAAGCATTCAACGCGGCGCCCGCCTGGTGAGAGCTCACGACGTGGCCGCCCACCGCCAGGCACTCACGATGTGGCGCCACGTGATGCAGCACGGCGCCGCTCGCTGACCCGAGCGTCACATGGCGCCAGGACTCGCCTTCGGACAAGACCGTCGCCTTGGTGGCACTCTTCTCCGCCCAAGGGCGGGTCACCACGCCGTAATCGTCCGGTTTACCCGACCATGGGCGGCGCAACGGCGCCGCTCGCTGAGCGATCAACGCAGAGTTCCGGGGAGAGGGCTCGAACCCCTATATGCAGGACCAAAACCTGCCGTCCTACCATTGAACGACCCCGGAAGGAACGGATCGGAGGTTATCGGACCGCATCAGTCTCGCCACGGAGGTTTGGTGAGTGCCGTGCGCCCGATAGCGTCCCACGAGCTATGGGTTCACTTATCAAGAAGCGCCGCAAGCGCATGCGCAAGAAGAAGCACAAGAAGATGCTCC
>Ga0105046_10007756_pt1 | contig 16875 bp, 12 predicted proteins | sample MAT03_FD_78385 | JGI IMG/M metagenome (GOLD analysis project Ga0105046, IMG submission 78385) | Freshwater microbial communities from Lake Fryxell liftoff mats and glacier meltwater in Antarctica - MAT-03 (megahit assembly) | ecosystem: Environmental > Aquatic > Freshwater > Ice > Liftoff...
GAGACCGACTTGCGAATCAGGTACGGGACCGAGGCGCCTGCCGCGTCCAACACGCGCACGTCAGGCAAGCCACCGCGGGTCGATTCGTAAACATCGCCATCCAAGGGGGCGGCGATCAACTCCTCTTTTTCGAGCGGAGAAACGACGATCGGCTTGACGAATTTGAGCGCCGGCCCGTCGGCCTGCTGCGCTGACTCGTTGGTCTCCGACGTCCCATTGTCAGCGCCCAGTGCGATTACCGTGGATGAGGCCAGCCACGCGCTGCAGATTAGCGCTATCGTCATCCGTGGCACTGGCCGGCTCATTTGGGTTCGTCCGGGGCGGGTTTCGTCTCAACGACAAACTTCTCGCGATACCTTAGGTATACGAACGATCCGGCCAGGAGCAATACGCCCAGCAGCACAAACGCGACAATTCGATAGAACTGGTCGAGCGTGTCGAGGTCGGAAAAGAGTACTTTGGCGGACACGATCGCAAACAGACCCAAACCCAGATAGCGCAAGATCACCAGGTTCTTGGCGATTCCGCGGAGGATGAGGGAAAGCGCGAAGATTGACCATAAGATCGAAACGCCGCCCGCCTGCAATCCAGGTATGTACGAGTGCAAGAACGTATTCACTTCGAGAGTCGAGTAGGCGAACAACAGCCCCAGTGCGGCAAAACCGAAAATGGGTCGCAATTGATCCGTTTTTCTGGCTCCCGAAATCGCGATCCAGGCGACGGTCAGAAAACCGATCACGGCTGCAAAATCGATCGTCCGCAGCGCGGCGTCGTGGAATGAATAATTGCCGGCGTAAAGAGCGCCCTGGCTGATGTCCCAAGATCGCACGTCAAACAGAAACAGCTTGATCATCACGCCGGCCACGGTAACGACGAGCACCTGCCCGACAACTTCGGACGGACGCCGCAAGTAGCTCAGCAGCAGATAGACGCAGAAGCCGATCCAGAGAATCGTCAGGCTCGGCAGCCGGGCGGCCGGATAGAGCTCGCCCACCGTGCGATTGACTTCCAGGTGGAGATACGAGAGGAGCATGACAAACCCCAGGACCATCACGGCCTGGAAGGCCACGCCTCGCTCAATCAACTCAGGTGTGTCGTTCTCGGGCCCAATCGCCCTTTGCGCGGCGGCGTCGGCAGCGGCCTGCCGGCTCAGCATCCAATGGGCGACGCCGAACGAGGCGATGGGGACGCCGAACGCCACGATCCGTTCCAGCAAACCGGGGAGGTACGCCGGCTGCATTTCGGCATCAGGCGAAATCCGGAAATTGCGATAGAGATCGAACGCCCCAAAACGGATCAGCACGATCCCGAACAGGAGGTAACTCATCTGCCGCACGAATTCGCTGCCGAGCTTTTGCGCAATCCACAGCAGCACGACCGCCTGGATCGCCCAACTGGCGGTGATCCACTCGCGCGACAAGATCAATGGCATCGTTACGGCCAGGAAAAAGGCCGCCAGTCCCAGAAACGAGACCAGCAGCGCGCGATCGACGATCTTGCGACGCAGGAACAACGCGACGTGCACGATGTAAAAGGCCGTTAAAGACAACGAGAGCGCCGCGATCCAGCGCCGACCGTAAAGCTCATCGATCATCAAAAAGCTGACGGTGAAGAAGACGCCTGCGTTGAGCAACAGCGCCAGCAGATCCAACAAATTGGAATGCGCGCCGCGAACCACCTTGTATAGGAACGTCATTGTCGAGAAGAGGACAAAGAACGCCGCCAGGAACGGAAAGACCTGCCCGAAGTAGGACCGGTCGTAATCCAGCATCGAGGCGAAGAACAACCCATACGTGGCAAAAAAGCTCAGGTAGTTAACCAGCGGCCAATTCTTCCAGAAGCAGATCGCCAGGACGCCAACGCCCAGGATCAGTACGTAGCCAAACAAGCCCGGGAAGTTCACGACGCCGGTCGAAAGCAGGACAGGCGTGGCATAGCCGCCCATGATGCCCAGCACGGCGACGAGCATCGAGTTGAACCGCACGGCGATTCCGCCGGCCAGCACGGTGATGAGCCCCATCAGGACAAACGCCGGCAGCGATTCGATCAACCCAAGCATGCCGTGCGCGGAATAAACTGCGAAATAGAGCGTCGCCAATCCGCCGCCGAGCAAGCCCTGTCCGAGAACATGGTACTTACGTCCCAGCAGCCGTGTGCCACCGACCAACATCCCTAAGCCAATTGCGGTGGTGATCAACACTCGCCCAACAGGCGTGATGAGCCCGCGGTCGATCGAATACTTTAAAAAGAAGGCAATGCCGATGACCACGATTATGATGCCAATCCGCAACAGCCATTGACTGGCCATGGCGTATTCCATCGACACGCCCTGCGGCACGTGCTCTTCGCCAACGATGATCCAGTTCCAGATTTGGCGGAGCGTTTGTTTGGCGGCTAATTCGGACTGACTTGGCTCGCGCGGCGCTCGAGGCGGATAAGGAAACTTGCGCGGCGCTAGTGGAGCGGACGTATCAGGGACTTTATGTCTGGCCGGTGAAATGGGTTCGCCCGGTCGACCTTGTGCTGGTTCGTGTTCGTGGAGTGGCGCCCGTTCGGTTGGAACCGGAGGAAGCGAAACCGGTTCGTCGGGCTCGAATTCCATGGGAGTCAGCACAGCTGCCTCGGGCGATGTCGGCTGCTGCGGTGGAACTGGCGCCGGACCGGTTGGGTGAGGGCGCGCCGCGGCCGGTGGCGTTTCTGCTTGCGGCGGCGTCGCTGCCGGTTTTGAAGTCGCTTCGACCGCGGGGTGGCCGCTTGCGTCTGCGAATCGCTTGAGAACGCGCTCGAGCTCGCGCGTCATCGCTCGGAACGAACGTTCTTGCTCGTGACGCGATTCGTTCAGCGCGGAGATCGCCTTCACGGAATAGTAGGAAAGGACGCCCAGCCCAATGAGCATCACCGTATCCAGGAAATGAATCATCCAAACACCCGGATACTAATTGCCCTGATGCAGAAGAGGTCCAGCGGACCTGGTAAACGGCGGGGCTCGATCAGCCGCCGCGCGATCAAAGATAGCACCCAGAAGGGGCGCATGCCAATTCGGCCGTAAATAACGATCGTAGGGCAATCGCGAGGTGGCCCGCGGATGGGGCGATGCGCTTATATCCGGCAGGGGCCTCGCAGTGTACCCTTCGACGATAGAAATACGACGATCGAAATCTCCTACGGACGACAACGGCCGCCAGGGACCCTCAATGAATTGTTGGATTGCAGCGCTCGTAATGGCGATGGGCTGGAGCATTCGCGGGCGCTATGGGCATAGCGCGGGCGCGATGATGCCAGGCGCGCTGTTGGGAATCTTTCTGGCGATCTCTTCGACTCGTCCCGATTGGTGGCGCCGCGGCGCAGTGCTGGGACTTGCCGGCGCTATTGGCTGGTCGTTCGGCGGACAGACCAGCTACGGTTTGCTGGTGGGCTATACGGCGACCGATTCGTTCGTTGATATTCTTTACGGCTATTGGGCGTTTGTTCTGGCGGGCGCCATGTGGGGCGGAGTCGGCGGAGGCATTCTCGGCCTGGGGTTCACGTTGCCGCGATCACAGTTGAATGCGTTTGTTGCGCCGCTGGCGACCATCGGCGCGGCCTGGGTCTTGATGGATTGGACCAACGTCCCCAGTTTTGTTCCCGACCCGCGTGGCACGCGATGGGCCGGACTGTACGACACGCAATGGATCGAAACGACCACGGCTATCGCGGTGGCGGCGATCTACTATCTTGCGCGACCCCGAGCGCGACAGGCTTGCATTCTGATCCTAATGCTATGCGCAGGGTGGTTGATCGGCCTGGGGACGCTGACGCTGGTGTTAGGGCTGCGTTTGAATCCGCCGCGCAGCGAAAGCTGGGCTGGTTGCTTGGGCCTGACGATCGCGCTGTTGATCTATCTCCACCGGACCAACAACCGGGCCGCGCTGATGCTGGCGCGTTATGGGCTGCTGGCGGGAGGGCTCGGATTTTTCTTGGGAGACGTTGTGCAGATTGTGCAGCGCGCCCACTGGGGGCCGTTTCAGTACGCCGTGTTTCAAGAGCATGGCGGCTGGGGGAAGATGGAAAAACTGTTCGGCTTGATCATGGGCTTGGGCGTGGCATTGGGCGTGCGACGCCTCGCCCGCTACGGTCTTGAAGCGCCTGCCGAAGACGGAAGCGTGGGCTGCACGAACGACTTCGCGGTCTTCTTTCTGTTTGTGCCGATGATGTGGTGGAATCTCGATAAGAACATTGAGAATTGGCGAGCAGCGAAACTCTTTCCAGAGCATTTCTTGGGCTTGCCCGGCCTGACGTGGATCGTGCTGGGCTTTGCCGCGCTGACGGCGCTATTGCTGTTGGCGCTCTATCAGCGGCGGCGGATGGGCCTGGCGTTTATGCCGGACACAGCGTTAGGCAAAGGACAGTTGCTGTTTCTGGTGTTGCTCTGCCTGATCCTGGGTGCGTCGTTTGCGGGATCGCTGCCGAACATGCAATCTGCTAGCGTTGCGACGTCCGAACTCTTTTATCTGGTCTGCGCGGGCGCGGCGGTGTTTTCGATTCTCTTCCAGCCCACCACCGCGAGGCAGACTGCCACGGTTGGGTATTCACCCGCCGATTGCATCTGGGCATCCGGCCGGGGCTATTGGCTGGGCTGGTTGAGTGTCCCGGTGCTGGTGACGCTCTTTGCCTGGGCGTGCGCGTCGATCGCTCCGCCGACGAACAAGCCTGAGCGATATCGATTCGCAAAGCCTGAGACGACCGAACGCACTGCCGCGCCCGCGTTACCGCGGAATCCATAGCGTTGCGTGACCGAGGAACGGCGTAATTGCCGCTTGAATTCGCTCAGCAATCGCCCCGATCTTGCGTAGGGCTTAGAGTTTGACACACTTGGAGCGACCCCCTAGGCTCAGGTTGTCGCGGCCCTCTTTTCGGGCCCGCATGCTGACGCCCCTCCCCATCAGGCAGTATTGCTAGTGATGTAATCCGAGATTTTCTGTTCGCTCGGTTTCAATCACTTCGTCTCCTGTTTTTTTGGGGTAGCGATATGCACTCTTTGCTCGGCGTCAGCCTTCGTTTTTCTCAATCGTTCCGCAGCCTGGTTCTGGCGTGCCTGACGACCGGGATACTTCACAGTAGTTCTTACAGCGAGTGCAAGTCTGCGCCAGTCCTTGGTTCCTTCGGAGCTCCTAGAGCGGGAACGGTCGACCTGTTCAACACTTCACCCTTTGTAGTCGCCAAGTCCTATTATGGGTCGCAGTTTCCTGACATCGAGTACACGACAACGCAGACACTCACGCCTGCCTACCTGGCCGGGATCGACGTCGCGATATTCTCAACCACGGCCGATGACATGAGCCTTCCGACGGGCCTGTCGGCAGCGGAACAAAGCGCACTCTTTAATTTCGTGCTCGGCGGTGGCAGCGTGCTGATCATTGGCGAAGGTGGCTACGACGACGATGTCGTGGAACAGAGCTTCTTTTCGCCTTTTGGAGTGCACAGCACCGGTCGCCTCTATGGCAACGTAGACGCCAAGGCTTTGACGCCGAATACCCATCCAATCACAAACGGTCCCTACGGACGCTTTGGATTTCAAAGTATTTTTGGTCCGGCGAAGGCCATTAACACTGGCTGGTTTGATGACCTTGGTCCCTATGCCCATCCGCTGATCACGTTGTCGAGTGGGTTCCCCGTCGTCTCCGTCATCGAGCGCGGCGAGCTCGGTCCCGGCAGCGGCACCGTGGTCATGACGTCGGACCTTCAGGTCATTTTCTACAGCACTCCATTCATCAGAAACGTGGCGGAGTTTCTTGTGCCGGAACCGGCGACCAGCGTCATGGCGATGACTGGTCTGGCGCTGGTTGGATTGGGCGCGTGGCGCAAACGTCGCGCCGGATCGACCGCCAACGTGTAGCAATTGCCGCGGGGCGTTCTTAAATCACACGCATGGCGATCATGGTCTGGTCGTCTGTCGGCTGCGTGTGTTCGCAATGCGCTGCGATGGTTTCGCAGACCTGGTCGACGCATTGCTGCGCGGCGCCGGAGCCGCAGTCGCGCAGCAGTTGATCGAAACGCTCCAGGCCGTACTGCTTTTCGCCATTGCTGCCCGGGGGCTCCGCCTCGGTGATGCCGTCTGTATAGAGGACCAGCAGGTCACCTGACTGCAGTTCCACCGTCAACTGCTCGAAGTTCAACTCCGGCGCAATACCCATCGGCAGCCCACCCACTTCGTCGAGCGACAAGACCTGCTCTCCGCGAACCAGCCGCGGTGGATTATGGCCGGCGCGGGAATACGTGAGCGTGCGGCAGCGCGGGTCGAGAATTCCATAAAACGCCGTGACGAATGTTCCTTCGCGCGCGTAGGCCCCGGCTAACTGGTCATTGAGGTGATCCAAAAGCGCCGCGGGCGGTGTGTGCGTGCCAGGTTGCGAGTGCGCGATTGCGTGCGTGATCGCCATCAGCACCGCGGCCGGCGTGCCGTGCCCTGAGACGTCTGCAATGAACAGTCCCCAGCTTCCATCGGACAGCGGAAAGAAATCGTAGTAGTCGCCACCGGCGCGAGCGCTCGTTTCATAGTGCGCGGCGAACGAATAGCCTTCGATCGACGGCAGTTCGCCGGGCAGGAGAGATCTTTGGATTTCGCCGACGACTTCCAACTCTCGGTCCAATTCCTCGAGCGCGGCGCCAAGCTGGTTGCGCAACACCAGGTTTTGCGTGCCGCGGCCAAACAGGCCTCCTTGCCAGTGCAACATCGGAATCATGGAATGATTCAACGTGTCGCCAGGACGGAGCAACATGATGGTGACGTTGAGCGCCTCGTTTCCATCGTATTGCGGTAGCGCGATCAACGACTGAAACCCTTCGAGATAAAACCAGGCGGGATCGTCCTTGCTCAATCTAGAGGGCAGGTCTTCAATGACGACCGGCGCGTTTCCGTAAGCGATCTCGCCCAACAGCCCACCGGAGAGCTTGGGGAGGCGATCGCGTTCTTTCCAGGGATTGAGCCGCTCGGTAAATCGCGAAGATCGCGTCACCAGGAAATAGGGCGCCTCGATGCCTCGACGCGACACGGCTACGTAGTCATCAATATCAATCAATTCGCCAATGCCGCCCCAGTAAGCGTCAATCAGCTTTTCAGGATCGGTCTCGCCGGAGATGGCCTTCATCGTGCGATCAATGATCGCCAGTTCTTCTTGCCAGGGGAGTCTCTTCTCTAACATTGCCACGCTCCGTGCATGCGCGTGCGGCTGAACGATGGAGTGAAAATCTCCGCCCTCATTGTGCGCTGAGTGGCCCGAATTCAGAAGGCGCTGGGTTCCAATGGTGGTTAACGCGGGGCGTTTTCATAATCTTTGCGGCGCCGGTGGTTGAAGTTGGCTTTGCCCTTTGCCATAATTCCCAAAACGTTTGGTTACGAATAATGATAATTTCCAAACGCAGTTTCTACGACAGGGGCCAGCATGCGCGAGTGTCCCCTGCCGGTTCTTGTACGGCAATTATCTTTGGGGAGAACGCTCGATGTCGCTTGGGGTACACTTCAGCCGCTCTGTGCTGGGCAGTTTGCGTCGGATCACGGCGCTTGTTTTAGCGGTTTTGTTCCTTTCGCTATCGGTGGCGCCGTCCAGGGCCGCGGCGTTTGCGATTGGGTGCGATGACGTGATCGACGAGTCGGTCGACCCTCTGCCCACTTCCGGCGGCTGCGATGACGAGAACCCGTTCGACACGCCGGACGAGCGGATGAAAAAACTGATTCCGCGGACCTGGAGCGACCAGACTGGCAAGTTCAAGGTCGACGCGACGCTACTCAAACAAGAGGGAGACAAAGTCACTCTCAAGCGCAAGGACGGCAAAGAAGTCACCTTGCCGCTGGACAAACTCAGTAAGGCGGACCAGGAATTTCTGAAAGGGAACCCGGAAAACAAGCCGGTGGAAAAGGAAGGTCCTAAGGAGCCAGATAATTTTCCAACCAGCGACGCGGATTCCAGCGGCGCGCCACCGATCAATGTCTCGCGCGGTTCGACCTGGGCGTACACTCCGGATGTCGTCCGAAAGAACGAAGAGGTCATTTCGCGAGTCTCGCTTGGGCCGAAAGGCTTCTTCGACAAGGCGACGCAGCTTTTCTACTCGCCCGAGAAAAAGCAAGCGATCGTTGTATGGACCGTCGATAAAAAAGCCCGCGTTCAACTCTGCGATCTGCAGCACGGCAAGCTAGTCGCCTCGGGAGAGTTCGTGCCGGAGCAGACGCCGATTGCCGTATCGCCCAACCTGGAAAAGGTTGTCGCCTACAGGGCAGAAGACAAGGATCGGTACCTGGCGTATTTATACGACATCAAAGATCAAAAGCCCGTTCCGCGGTTTTCCTGGAAACCGCATGGCAATGACGATCATCACAAGGTCGCTTCGGCGCACTTTGTCGATAACGACCATCTGCTAACGGTTAGCAGTGACCAGAGCTACGTGCTGTGGAAAGTGGCGGACAAGATTGAACCTGTCTACCAGATCAGCAAAGGCTCTGGCCGAAAGCCGGCATTCAGCGCCAATCTCAAATACTTTGCCATCGAAGTCGACGGCGGAATTGTGATGATTGAGACCCTGACCGGCAAAAACGTGGGCTTTCTCCCCTCGGATCATCGCGGTAGCCTGCTGGCCATCAGCCCTGCGGGTACGCAACTGGCGAGCGCGAGCGGTGGGCGGTTTCGAATTTGGGATTTGACCAAGCAGGAGCCAACGGACGATTTCGATTGTCCGCATTGGGGGCACGAACAACTGATCTGGGCCGATGAACAAACGCTGCTGATCGATGGCCGTTCCGTGATCGATGTTCCGCATCGCGTGCAGACCTGGAGCTACACGGAAACGGCGATTGGGATTCCCGTGGGCGACCGTTACCTGTGTGTCGAAAACGACAAAAATTGCGTGCTTGGGTGTGCGCAAATCCCGAATGACGAAGCGCGCAATCTGGTAAAGTCCAGCAAGCCGGACGATCTTGTCCTCTTCAAGCCTGGCGACAACGTCAGCCTCGAGGTCCAACTCAGCGGCTTTCCGCAGCACCAGGAAAAGGTGTCCGAATCACTCAAAAAGATGCTCGAAACCAACGGCATGAAAATCACGCCTGGCAGCAAACTGAAGCTGATCGCCACGGTCAAGCCCGGCGAGAAACGAGACATCACCTACCGGAAATTCATGCGCGGATTCGGCACGGAAAAATACACGGTTAACGTTCAACTGGCGTCGGTCACGTTCGAGCTGGATGGCAAGCGAATCTGGGGCAACGAGGTTGAGATGATTCCGCATCATGTCTCGATGAAGCGAGACGAAACGATGGACGCCGCCATCAATCGACACGTCAGCGATAGCGTTCTCCGCATGGGCAGCACCAACGTGCCAAGATCCCTGTCCGTCTTGCCGGACGGCAAGACTGCCGGCAAGTCCAAGGCGCCGTAAGATGAGAGGCTTCTCGCGCGCCGATTCCGTCGCCATGACTTAGTAGCTGAAAGCGCGGCGCCATGCTTGGGTCGGTGGATCGAGCACGTTGATCTTGTAGCAATGCTCCCCCGCCGGATGGTTCCAGAACACGGCCGATTCAGACGTCAGCGCGCGCGAGAAATTGGCGCAAAGCTCAAACGTGGATTCGCCCGTTACGGTGTATTTGTAAGGCTCGTCCGTTTCCGGATCGCGCGGATTGAGTTGCTGGTTACGCGCCTGCTCGGACGCTGCTTCGAGCGTGGCCGGCAGCGGGTCTTTGATCTTCGCCTCGTCATTCGGATCGACTACGATTTGCCGAATCTCTCGGGCGATCGTCTGTAAATCCTGCAAGCGCTGCTCGTCAAAGCGCTGCTCGCGGCGAGATCCTGGCGATCCGACCAGGTAGAAACCCCAGCCAATTGCCGCCGCGACAACAATTGTTCCAAAAACGCCAAACGCTGTATGCACGCGCGGAGTCATGGCCGGGCTTCCCTCTGCACGTCCTGCAAGGCCGTCTCAGAATGCAACGTCAGGACGAGGTAGATAAATACGACGCCGGTGACCAGCATCAGTGCGAGCACTTTCAACAGAAAGCGCAGCGTGAGGTCGCCCTCCACCAGGTAATAGACCGTGGTGATAATGTCCCCCAGGATCATCACGGCGCCGACAAACAGCGTGGCAAAACTGAGCCAGCGGCGGACTTCGCTCTTCGCCCTCTCCGGCGATTTGCGAATTTCGCGAAGCAGAAACCACCACAGCGCCAAAAACAGCGGAAAGGCGGTGATCAACGCCGCGATCGACACCCGGATTCCGGAGAGCGCGTTCTCAAAGCCGTACGCGGTGACTCGTTGGACCGGGTCCGGCAAGGCAAACTCAATATACGTGAAGCATAGCCAGACGAGGCTAACCACTGAGACGTACAGCGCCGTGAATGCCAGCAAATGAAAAAACGCGTCGCTGGGGGAGCCGATGCCGGTTCTCTCTGGAACGGGCATCGCCAGTTCGCGCGTGCTAAACGCCTCGGCGATCTCCCAGTCTTTCCAACCGCCCGAGCGCAACAACAGACGGATGGTCGGGTAGTCCATCCCCTTCTGCCTCGCCTGGTCGATAAACCGGTTTAGCGGATCCGTCATCGCTGGCCCCTCAGACGCCGCTCCTGAGCCGAGATGGGCTCAGGAGCGACTGAATACAACTAGTACCATTCGATATTGCGCGGAATGTTTGCGCCGCAACTACTTAGCGGGCAGTTCCATGACCTCGATCTTGCGGATTGAGACCTTGCTGCCGGGATCGTGTTGCTGGAAGGCAAAGTGACCTTCCTTGAACGTGCGCTCGAAGTCGAAGTACTCGTACAGCTCGTTGCCATCGACGGTGATCTTGATCTTGGTGACCGGCTTGCCGCGCCAGACGTCATCCTTGACTTGGATCTCGTACGTGAACCAGGCGTCTGGCTCGACCAATCGCTTGTAAACGTGGCACATGCCGTACAAGGAGCCGGTGCGGATGGGGTCGGTATGCGTGCTGTCGATCTGCGCTTCGTAACCGTCTGAGAAACCTGGCTTGCGCGTGGTGCGGAAGTAGAGACCTGAGTTGCCCTTGTCGTTGATCTTTACTTCGGCGCGATAGCGGAAGTTCTTGTAGGGGCCTTTGGTCGATACCAGCATCGAAGCCGGACCCGATCCGGCGATGGCGCCGTCTTTGACCTCCCAGACGCTCTTTTCGCTGCCGATCTTCTCCCAGCCATCCAGCGTCTTGCCGTCGAACAGCGAGACCCATTCCTCGGCATGGACGGAACCAGCGGACAACACCAGGGCGAAGGCCACGGCGGCAAATGCAAACGTGCGAAGCGTGAATCTCATTGGGCAATTCCTCTTAGGGCAAAAACGGGCGATTGAACCAGCCTGTGGGCCAAGTAATAGCTGCCACCTTACATGCGCGTTTTACCGAGTCAAGCGGCCGCCGGAGCAGGCCAGGCGCCGTCCTTGGGCCTGGGCCGGACCACAGGGGACCTTCGGCCAACTGCATAGGCCGGCCCGCCGAGATCGATCTTTGCCTACCAGCCTGTTGATTTTCTCGACAGGCTGCGACCTCACATGGATGTGAGGACAAAATAGCGACGTAAGTCGCTATTTTGCGAGCCTCGCGAAGCTTTGCTTTGCGCCGGCGAGGTTGAAAAACGCCACGACGGCGTTTTTCAACAGGCAGCTAAGTCCCGCGCAAGCAGATAACGCATAGAAAGTAGGCAGGCGCCGGGAGCATTGGGTCAGCGGTCGGCCTGCGACTCAGAAGATCGAAAGTATTTCTGCGGCGCAAGTTGCGCTGGTCCAACGGCATACGTCGTGTCGCCCGTAAGTAGCCCCGGCCCAACATTTGCACGAAGGTTGAAGAGTTCCGCCCACGCCGTCCGGCCACACCCCAGACCGTTTACGCTCACTCGGCCGCCGGTCCCACGCACACCCTCCCTATTCCATGAACACTTCCGTCCGTCGCATGATCGTCGGCGGATCGATCTTTGCCGCAACGTGCTTGATTGCGATCATCGGCTACATGCTGGCCGGCTGGAAGTTTCTCGACGCCATCTACATGGTGGTGATCACGGTCTTTGGCGTTGGCTATGGCGAAGCGAAGCCTTTGAGCACTTCCGGTCTCAAGATCTTCACCATGTTTGTGATCATCGCCGGCTGCTCCTCGGCGATCTATGTGGTGGGTGGCTTCGTGCAAATGCTGGCCGAAGGAGAAATCAACCGCGTATTGGGGAATCGAAGAATGTCCAAGGGAATTGAATTGCTCAAAGACCACGCCATCCTGTGCGGCTTTGGTCGCATTGGCCAGGTGTTGGCGCAAGAGTTGGTCGCGGCGAACCATCCGTTCGTGGTGATTGACTCGGACGCCGGCCGCATCGAAAAAGCGCACGAGGCGGGCCATCTGGCGCTGCTCGGCAGCGCCAGCGACGAGGCCACGCTGGAACTGGCAGGCATCGCCCGCGCGCGCGTCCTGGCGACCGTGCTACCGGCCGACACCGCCAACGTGTTTGTCGCGCTCACGGCCCGCGAGCTGAACCCAACGATCCAGATTATCGCCAGAGCGGAAACGGCCTCGACCGAAAAGAAGCTGCTCAGGTCCGGCGCCAATCGCGTGGTGCTGCCGGCGGTGATTGGCGCCTCGAAGATCGCGCACATCATCGCGCGCCCCTCGGCGGAAGATCTGCTGCTGGAAGTCACCGAAGCCAAGGCGCTGCGCGACGAGCTGGAACAGATCGGTCTGCAATTGGGCGAAGTGGCGATTGGCCCGGAGTCACCGCTGGTTGGCAAAACCGTGGGAGACACCGAGGGGAGCGTCGGCGGGTTTGTGCTGGTCGCCATCAAGCGGCCGGATGGATCGCTCGCCCGCGCGACCGACCCCACGGCCAAGATCGCGGCCGGCGATACGCTGGTGATCCTTGGACATCAGGAAGCACTACCGCAATTCACGCGCAAAGCCAAGGGCTCCACCGCCGCCTATCGCGGCTTGCGGGTGTGACGCCGAGATTCCGTTAACGCGCTCGAGCAAACGATGGACTGACATTACGGCGCCGCTTTGTGCCGCGTGGTTTTGATCAGTTTTCCATGCGCGTTGTACGCGCGCCACTCGCCAATTTTTTTGCCGGCGAGGAAACGGCCTTCGTCCCACATGCGGCCGTTGGGGTGATAGCGCGTCCAGAGCCCTGATTTTTGCTCGGCGGCGTCAAACGAGCCGGTCTGCATAAGCTGGCCATCGGCCCGATACCAGGTCCACTTGCCGGTCAGCTTGCCGTTTTTGTATCGGCCGGTCGCCTTGAGCTTGCCATTCAACAAATAGTATTTCCAAAAGCCCGTCTTCTCGCCTGCGGCAAATGCACCGACACTGCAGACCGAGCCGTCTTTAAACAGTTCCTTGAAGACGCCGTTCTTAACGTTGCCGTCCGCGTCGAACTTGCTCTTGTCGATTTTCATTGGATCCTGCGGGCAAAACGCTGTTGAGGGCAACAGCTATTTCATTTGCTATTTCATCTCCGCAGCCAGTTGCTCCCAGGCAGCCAGGATTTTTTCCTGGCCTACAACTGGTTCCTGGCAGGCGAAGTGTTCGCAGACGTAGAGCGTGGGGCCGGTTTTCAGACCAGTCCTCTTTCCGCACGTTTACGCGCTATTCCATTTTTCTTTCCGTTGCTGGTCGATTGCAATCATTATAGGATCCTTATGCATCGGATTGCTTCGTCATTCGACGCACGCGGACCTAACGTGAAGATCCCTGGAGAAGGTCATGCAGTCGAAGGATCTAATTTTACGCGGTAAAATCTTATGGTCTGCCGTCCTCCACCTGTCCCTGGCGGGTGTGATCGCATTGCTGACGTTATATCTCGCGTATGTCAACATGAAGGTTTGGTACGAGGTCGAGCACGCTCGGCGTTCTGGTTGGCTGTTTGAGGGAAACAATGGGACAGTTGCGTTCAGTCGCCGCGTATTTGCGGACTTTCACTTTCTGGCAGGCATAGTGAGCAAATCCTGGTGGATGTGGGGAATCGGACTGCCTATCGCTTGGGTTTGCTTTGAGTGCAAAGTCAAAAGTGAAGGTAAGCCTTACCTGAGACTTTCGGCCATGAGCCTGGCCGCGTTTGGATTGACTGCAGTGTCTATTTTGGTTACTTCCTGTTTCTACATTGAATATCTCTTCGCGGTCCCATTTCTAGGCATGGCCCGGTCCGAACACGTGGTGCGAGAGCGATTGGAAAGCGTCACCGAAGCAGTCGCTGGTTTAGATGGCGCCATGGCCCGTGAGGATTGGGAGGAGAGCCGCCAGCATGCGCGAGACGCGCGTCGGATATTCGAGCGTCTGACCCACATGGGATCCGCGGCGCCGACACTAATCGCACTGTCTCAGCAGGCAGAGATCGATCGGAGGCGCGAACAACTCATGCAGGCAGACAAAGCGTTGTTTGACGCGTACCAGTGCCTAACCGCAGACAACGCCGATCAAGTAGAACATGCAAAGCAGGCTATCGAAAGGTTTCATGAAGCGTTTGATGCGATCGCTCAGCCGCCCGACTGATCGTCCGAACGTCCTCTATTTCATCTCCGCCGCCAGTTGCTCCCAGGTTGCCAGGATTTCTTCCTGGCCGACGACTGGTTCCTGGCAGGCGAAGTGTTCGCAGACGTAGAGCGTGGGGCCGGCAGGGCTTGCGTGTTTACCTTCAAACATCGGCGACAGCGACGCGTCTCCCTGCGCCGGGTCGCTCCGTAGCGCCACCAGCTTGTTGGGCCAGAAGCGGCGGCGCAGATCCGATAGCAAGACTTCCGTGTCGGCGCCTGGCGTGGCGACTAGCGCCAACTCAGGCGTCGGGCCCAGATGGAAATCGAGGGCCAACAGCATTTGGCCGGTGGCGGTTGGATATTCCTGCATCATCGGGACGAAGGCTTGCAGGGTTTTGATAGCGGCCTCTAAATAATCCGTGCGACCGCACAATCTTCCGAGCCGCAACAGGGCGGTGACCGCCATCGCCGAACCGCTGGGGACTGAACTGTCCTGAATATCCTTGGGCCGTGCGACGAGCTCTTCTTGATCGTCCGCTGTGTAATAGAATCCGCCCCGCTCCGCGTCCGTGAATCGCGCCAAGATCAGATCCGCGAGCGACACCGCCTGGGCGATCCAGCGTTCGTCAAAATCGGCCTCGTACAACGTGACCAGCGCGTCGGCCAGGCAGGCGTAGTCATCCAGATACGCGTCGATCCGCGCTTGTCCGCGACGGTAAGTGTGGAGCAAGCGGCCATCGGGCGTTCGCATCGCGTCCAGGATAAAACGCGCTGCCCCCGCGGCGTGTTGCAGATAGCGCGGCTCATTGAATGCGCTGCCGGCCTGGGCCATGGCGGCGATCATCAGCCCATTCCAACTCACCAGCACCTTGTCATCCAGTCCAGGCCAAATGCGCTTGCCGCGGACATGGAGCAGCTTCTCGCGGCTGGCGGCCAGATCGCTTTCGAGCTCGGCCTGGTCCCGGTTCAGGATCTGCGCGCACTGCGAAACTGTCTTGGGCAGGTTCAGGATATTTGCTTCTTCGAAGTTCCCTTCCGGCGAGACGTCGTAGACGTAGCAGAAGGCTTTGGCGGCATCGGCGCCGAGGATTTGCTCGATCTCGGCCGGAGTCCAGACGTAGAACTTCCCTTCGACGCCTTCGCTATCGGCGTCCTGGGTGCTGCGGAATCCGCCGGCCTCGTCGCACATCTCGCGAATCACATAGTCGCACGTCTCGCGGACGACGCGCTCGTAGCGCGCCTCGCCCGTCGCCTGGAACGCTTCGAGATAGGCCGTGGTCAGTAGCGCGTTGTCGTACAGCATCTTTTCGAAATGGGGAACGAGCCAGCGCTCATCGACTGAGTAGCGGTGGAAGCCGCCGCCCAGTTGATCGTAGATGCCGCCGGCGGCCATTCTGTCGAGCGTCCGCTGGGCCATGTCGAGCAGGTTTTGCTTTCCTGTGGTGCGTCCAAGCCTTAACAGCAACCGCAGGTCCATCGGATGCGGAAACTTGGGCGCGCCACCGAATCCGCCGTTGGTCTGGTCGAATAATCTCGCCAGCGTTTGTTCGGCGGCCGTGAGTGGCTCACGGTTTAGTTCCGCGTCTCCTGGCGGTAGATCGCCGAGCGCGCCTAATCGCAGCGTGAGTTGATCCGCCTGACTCGTGAGTTCCGCCCGGCGATTCTTCCAGGCGTCCGCCACGGCCAGCAGCACTTCGTCAAAACCAGGCATGCCCATCTTGCGATGGGGGGGCCAGTACGTTCCGCCAAAGAACGGCTTGAGATCGGGCGTCAAGAACATCGACATCGGCCAGCCGCCGCGACCGGTGAGCATTTGCACCGCGTTCATGTAAACCTGATCGAGATCGGGCCGCTCCTCGCGATCGACTTTGATCGGCACGAAGCCTGCGTTGAGGATCGCGGCGATATCCGGATTCTCAAAACTCTCGTGCTCCATCACGTGGCACCAGTGACAGGCCGAGTAGCCAATCGACAAGAAGATCGGCCGGTCTTCGCGCGACGCTAGCTCCAGCGCCTCCGGGCCCCACGGCCGCCAATCGACTGGATTGTTGGCGTGCTGCAACAGATACGGGCTGGTTTCGTTGGCAAGATGATTGGACATAAAGCATCCTTCCGCGTCAGAACGCGGCATGTAGCTATTGAAGTTCGCGCGGTGCAAGCAGCGCACAACGCAATGGTCTGCCGACGCATCTTGCGCCGCGCAGATCGTAGCGATTGAGCCGTCGTGGCTTACTTGAAGGTCTCGTTCTCGCCCGGAAACGCGCCCGACTCCACTGCCTGCCGATACTCAGTCACGGCCTGGGTGATTGCGGCGCCAAGCTGGGCGAATGGCTTGACGAACTTGGGGACGTAGCCGGCCGTGATGCGCAGCATGTCGTTCACTACCAGCACCTGCCGATCGCAA
>Ga0105046_10007757_pt1 | contig 16873 bp, 12 predicted proteins | sample MAT03_FD_78385 | JGI IMG/M metagenome (GOLD analysis project Ga0105046, IMG submission 78385) | Freshwater microbial communities from Lake Fryxell liftoff mats and glacier meltwater in Antarctica - MAT-03 (megahit assembly) | ecosystem: Environmental > Aquatic > Freshwater > Ice > Liftoff...
ATGGTTCATGGTCCATGGCCGCGCCGTGGACGGCCGTCCGCGCTGCGTCGGTCCCGCGAACTCAGCGCGCCTTTGCCCGTCGCGGCCGTACGTGGCGTTCGGCGTGAGAGCTGACGCGCACGCAAGCGCGAACTTCCGCGGCGGCCTCGCGGATGGGATGGTGTACCTTGGGCGCCATGGTTTGTGGCATGAAAGGGCGCGCCGCGGCTCTGCTGCTCGCGCTGGCGTGGACACCAGCCTGCGCCAGCGGGGCGGGCTTTGGCGAGGACTCGACGGTGGGCAGCACGGGCGGGACGGGCAGCTCGAGCGCCGCCGAGACGACCGGCGAGCCGCCCGGTACGGACACGACCGACGGCCCCGACGCGACGACCTCGACGAGCGCGCCGCCGACGACCGGCGAGGACACCCTCGGGGACAGCAGCACCAGCGGCAGCAGCAGCGGCGACGAGACGACCACCGGCGACGACCTCCCGCACCCGGAGTTGTACCCGACCGACCGCACGCACTCGCCGATCACGGCGTACGTGGCGGACAGCATCCGCGCGATCGCGGCGGCCCCGGGCGGCGCCGACAAGGATCCCGCGGTGTTCGCGAAGATCGGCGGAGGCTCGACGGCCAACGTCAACTTCATGCAGTGCTTCGCGGTCGAGGCGGCGATCCAGGATCTGCCGCCCGCGGCGTCGCTGCAGGCCACGATCGAGCACTTCAACAGCGTCGACCTCGGCGGCGTGACGGCGTTTAACCGCCTGAGCGTGGCGGCGATGCCGGGGTTCTCCTCGGACGACCTCGTCAGCGGCGCGCCGACGCCGGTCAACGCCGAGGTGGAGGCGATCAAGCCCCGCTTCGCGCAGGTGCTGGTCGGCACGCACGACCTCGAGAAGGACCAACCCGGGCAGCTTTGGAGCTTCGCCGAGAACCTGCTGACGATGGTCGACGCGCTGACGGTCAACGGCGTCGTCCCGATCCTGTCGACGATCCCACAGCGCACCGACCTTCCGGCCAAGGACATCTTCACGCCGCGCTACAACGCGGTGCTGCGGGCGGTGGCGCAGGGCCGGCAGATCCCGCTGGTCGACCTCAACCTGGCGCTCGCGGGCCTGCCGATGGCCGGCGTGGTCGACAACGGCGAGCTGTCGGTGTTCGTGTCGGCGATGGTCGACCGCCCGTGTCACTTCGGCGAGCTGGCCATAACGAACGGATATAACGTGCGCAACCTCGAGAGCCTGCGGTCCCTCGACCGCGCGCGCCAGGTGGTCGTCGAGCAGGTCGCCGAGCTCGACACGCCCGGTCCGCGGCTCGAGGGCGTCGGCACCATGGCCGACCCGATCGAGATCCCCTCGCTGCCCTTCGTCGACCTGCGCAGCACCGCCGACAGCCCGAGCAACGTGATCAACAACTACCTCGGAGCCTGCGACGAGGACAAGGACGAGTCGGGCCCGGAGCGCTTCTACCGGCTCACGGTCGTGGCCCCGGTCGATATCCGGGTGATGGTCTTCGATCGCGACGAGGTCGACGTCGACGTTCACGTGCTCAGCGACCTCGCGCCCGAGAACTGCCTCAAACGTAATGATCGCGAGGTCACCGGTCCGCTACCGCCGGGGACGTACTACATCGCGGTCGACAGCTTCGCCGGCGACGTGCCGGGTGGGGCCGCTGGCGAGTATGCGCTCGTGGTCATGGCTGACTGAGCGGGCTTGAACGACTCGGATGTTTGGCCGGAGATGCCTATGACGAGGGTCCCCCCCACCCTCGACACGGCTTCGCCGTGAAACAAGCGTCGGTCGGCCCGGCTTCGTTGTGAGATCGTCGCTGCGCGGCAGACGTCAGCGCCCAAGACCCCGCCTTTCAGGCCGGCTCTCGGACGCTGCTTGTCCGTGGGCGATCGTCAGCCTTCCGACGTTTTGCCCGGCATTGCTCGAGGTTCCCAGCGCCCCCGGACGGGAGACACTCTGCACGAGGGCATGCGACCGCCGAGACGATCATCGCGTAGCACGCGGCTGGCGAAGATCATCCCCGGACACGCGGGACCGACGGGCGGTCGAAGACCGACAGTCGGTCCCGATCGCCCTGCATAACGCGACACACATGAGATCAAGCGAGGCCAGGTCCGGAGAGTGCGTCTCCGGCAGGACATCCGCCCTGGACCCATCGATGACTTGGCGTGGCACGGAGAGTGCGTCTTCGGCCGTCTCGAGTGGCGATTCCGGGTCGTGACAGGTGTCGCGCGGCGCCCCCGGAGAGCTGATATGCTGCGCGAGCGACCATGAAGCACGCCCAGGATGAGATGGTCTGGATTGACCACAATGGCGTCGCGCACCCGCTTGGCGAGGTCGCCGGGGCCCGCATGCGTCAGCGCGAGGGCGCGTACCGGATGTTGCCGACGCCGGGGCACCTGGTGTTCCTGCGTTACACCGGCAACGACGGCCGCCGCGACCGCGAGGACGGGCCGATCGTGCGCATGGCTGGTGAGATCACGGCGCTGGGCGGCATGATCGACGTGCTCGCGCTGCTCGGGCAGTCGGGGCCGCGCGGCGAGCTGGTGGTGATGGACGGCGAGACCACGCGCAGCGTGTTCTTCGAGCACGGCAACATCGTCGGGGTGCAGACCGACGCCGAGGACGAGCGCATCGGCGTGCTGCTGTACCGCTTCGGGGTGTTGACCGAGGAGCAGATCTTGCCGGTGCTCGAGCAGGCCCGCAACGGCGACCGCTTCGGCATGGCGGCGGTCGAGCTCGGGCTGGTCAGCCCGGAGCATCTCTACAAGTACCTCGCGGTCCAGATCGAGGAGGTGGTGTCGGCGGTGCTGCAGGCGACCGACGGCGCGTACTGCTTCCTCGAGGGCTTCGACGAGGCGCGCCTGGCTTCGCGGCAGGTGATCAGCGCGACGGCGTTGTTGATGCAACACGTGACCCGAGTCGACGAGATCCGGCACTTTCGCCCCTGGATCCCGTCGGCCGAGTACGTGCCGCTGCGGCTGGCGGCGCGCTCGTCGTCCCACGAGAACAGCCCGGTGTGGTCGTCGATCGACGGGCTCTCGAGCGTCGGTGACATCGGCCGCGACACCGGGCTCGGCGAGTTCGTGGTGACCAGGGAGCTGTTCGCGCTGGTCCAGGCCCAACTGATCACGATCCAGCCGCCGCGGATGCGCGGCGGGGTCCATGAGATCGTCGCGCTGGCCAACACTGCCCTGCGGGCGGTCCATCAGGCGGTCGACGCCGGGGGCCGGGGGACGGTGCTGCGCAACAACCTCGCGGCGTTCGCCCGCGGGGACTACGAGGCGCTGCTGCGCGACGCCGGGCCGTTCGAGCACGGGGGCTTTCGCGCGCCGACGATCGTCAGCAACGGCGCCGCGCTGCGACCCGCCCAGGAGGTCGAGAACTTCGTTCGCGAGATGTTCTACGACTACGTGGCCTTCGCCCTGTTTAGCGCGACGGCCTCGCTCGGGGCCGAGGGCGGGCTCGCCCGCGAGATCGAGCCGCTGCTGATCAGGCTCTGTCCGGTCGGGCAGTCGGGACATTACGCGATCGGCGGCGGCCATCGCTCGTCGCCCGCGCCCTGACGTATGCTCGGGCTCCGATGCAGGCCGACGAGACCACGGACTTCACGGCGCCTCCCGAGCCGACCGACCACAAGCAGACCTTCCCGTGCGAACAGTGCGGCTCGGCCCTCGAGTTCAAGCCAGGCTCGGACCTGCTGCACTGCCGGCACTGCGGCCACAGCCAGCCGCTGGGCGCGGCGGCGGGCTCCGGGGGCATGGTCCAGGAGCACGACTTTCGCGAGGGCATCACCCGCGCGCGGCGCCAGCCGGCCGAGGCGATGGTCAAGGACGGCCACACGGTGCAGTGCGAGGGCTGCGGCGCGCAGTCGGTGGTCGCGGGGCAGGCGTCACGCTGTCCGTTTTGCGGCTCGCCGGTGGTGATGGCGACCGCCGACCTCGGTGAGATCTTCACGCCCGAGAGCCTGCTGCCGTTCAAGCTCGACGCCCGCGTGGCGAAGGATCGCTATCAGGGGTGGGTCGGCGGGCTATGGTTCGCGCCGGGCGACCTCAAGCGGCTCGCGTCGCAGCACGGCATGGACGGCGTGTACTTGCCGTACTGGTCCTACGACTCGCACACGACCACGAACTACACGGGCGAGCGCGGCGAGTACTACTACGTCACCGAGAGCTACACCGACAGTCAGGGCAAGTCGCAGACGCGGCAGGTCCGGCACACGCGGTGGCACCGGGTGCGCGGCGAGGTCGCGGTGCCCTTCGACGACGTGCTGGTATGCGGCTCGCAGTCGCTGCCCAAGGCGTTGATCGACAAGCTCGAGCCGTGGGACTTGCCGGAGCTGCGGCCCTTCGACGCCGGCTACCTCAGCGGCTTCGTCGCGGAGCGCTACAAGATCGGGCTGGAGGACGGCTTCAAGGTCGCCGAGGCGCGGATGGAGCCGGAGATCCGGTCCGCGATCAAGTCCGACATCGGCGGCGACACCCAGCGGATCAGCAACATGTCGATCCATCACGCCGACGTCCGCTTCAAGCACCTGCTGCTGCCGCTGTGGATCTCGAGCTTTCGTTACAAGGAGAAGACCTACCGCTTCGTGGTCAACGCGCGCAGCGGCGAGGTCGCCGGCGAGCGCCCGTGGAGCGTGGCGAAGATCGTCGCGGCGGCGGTCCTCGGGATCGCGGTGATCGTCGGGATCGTGGTGCTGGTCCACAGCCGGCAGTAGGCCAGATCTGGCGGGTCCGGCGCGGGCGGTGGTGGTTTCGCGGGGCGTAGCGCGCTGGTATGCTCGCGGCCCGCATGCGGCCCGTCCCGATCACCGCGCTCAGCCTGTGTAACGGCATGGGTTTGACCACGGCGGAGATCGTCGAGGCGCTGCGTGCGGGCCGGTCGGGGCTCGGGCCCTGTCCGCCGGAGATCGGGTTGACGATGGCGGCGACCGTCGGCGCGGTGCGGGGCGAGCTGCCGCCGCTGCCGGCCCGCTTCGCCAGCCACGACACCCGCCTGACGCGGATCGCCGCGCGCGCGCTGGCCGAGTTGAGCGCGCCGCTGGCCCGCGCGCGCGCCCGTTGGGGCCGCGACCGCATCGCCGTGGTGCTCGGCACCAGCACCGGCGGGATCGGCGAGAGCGAGCTGGCCTTCGCGCATCACCGCCGTCACGGCGCGCTGCCGGAAGGGTATTCGGTCGAGACCTCGCACGCGCTCGACGCGGTGCTGCCGGTCGTCTGCGGGCTCGCCGACCTCGCGGGTCCGGCGTACGTGCTGTCGACCGCGTGCTCGTCGTCGGCCAAGGTGTTCGCGGCGGCGCAGCGGCTGATCCACCTCGGGGTGTGCGACGCGGCGCTGGTCGGCGGGGTCGACAGCTTGTGCCAACTGACGGTGCGCGGGTTCGCCGGACTCGAGGTGCTGTCGCCGGTCGCGTGCCGGCCCTTCTCGAGCGAGCGCGCGGGCATCAATATCGGCGAGGGCGCGGCGCTGTGCTTGCTCGAGCGCGAGGGCGAGGGCGCGACGCGGCTGCTCGCGGTCGGCGAGAGCTCGGACGCGTTCCACATGACGAGCCCGCACCCCGAAGGCCTCGGCGCGCGCATCGCGATGGAGCGCGCGCTCATCGGCGCCGGCCTGCGCCCCGACGAGGTCGACCACATCAACGCGCACGGCACCGGGACCCGGCAAAACGACAGCGCCGAGGGGGCCGCGATCGCGGCGCTGTTCGGGCCGGGCATGCGGGTGGTCGCAACCAAGGGCTACACCGGCCACCAGCTCGGCGCGGCGGGGGCGACGGAGGTCGCGTTCACGGTGCTGGCGATCCAGCACGGCTTCGTGCCGGCGAGCGTCGGCGCGGCGCCGGTCGACCCGGAGATCGCGGTGCGCGTGACCACCGAATACGCGGCGATGCGCACGCGCGCGGCGATCAGCAACTCGTTCGCGTTCGGCGGGTCGAACGTCAGCGTGCTGGTGGGAGCGACGCCATGACGCCGGACCCGCTGGTCTTGCAACTGTGCGGCCTCGGGGTGTGGACGCCCGGCTTCGCCGACGCGGCGGCGTGGGCTCGCGGCGAAGTCGGGAGGTCGGATGAGCCGGCCTCGCAGACGCCCAGGGCCGAGCTGCTGCCGCCGATGCTGCGCCGGCGCACCAGCCTGCTGACGCGTATGGCCGCCGAGGTGGCCGCGCAGGCGATCGCCAGCGGCGGCCTCGACCCGGCGATCGTGACAGTCATCTATGGGTCGGTGTACGGCGAGATCCGGACCACCCTCGACCTGCTCGGCGCGCTGCTGACGACGGACGCGCTGTCGCCGACCAAGTTCCACAACAGCGTCCACAACACCGCCGGCGGCTACGTGTCGATCGCGGCGCGTAACCACGGCGGCAACGCGGCGCTGACCGCCGGCCGCTCGACCCTGGCGATGGGCCTGCTCGAGTGCGCCGGGCTGCTCGGCGCCGGGGACGACCCGGCCGTGCTCGTGATCGCGGAGGAGTCGCTGCCCGAGCCGCTGGCGGCCGGCCGGGTCTACGGGCCGCTGGCCGCCGCGTTCGCGCTGCGCCGACCGGGTGTGGCTGGGCCAGTTGTGCCATCCGTGCAACCTGTGCCATCTATACAATCTATACAGGCTGTCCCATGGAACATGTCCGGACGGACATGTCGCTTGCGCCAGGGGAGCCGCGACGAGGCCACCGCGGCGCATCGCCTGCCGGCGTCGCTGGTCGACAACCCCTGCGCCCAGGCGCTGGTGCTGGTGGACGCGGTGCTGCGCGCGGAGGCCAGCGTCGTCGCGCTCGAGCCGCAGTTGCCGGCGGACGCCCGGGGCTGGCTGCTCGAGCTCGACGCGCGCCCGGAGGTATCGACGTGAGCGCGCAGGCGTTCGTGCCGGTGCGCGAGCTGGTGCCGCAGCGACCGCCGATGCTGCTGCTCGACGCCGTGACCGCGTGGGACGGCGAGACGCTGCAGTGCGCGAGCACGGTGCAGGCCGGGTGGTTGCTGGTCGACGGCGACGGCATGCCGGCGGCGGGCTTGCTCGAGGTGATGGCGCAGACGGTCGCGGCGCTGCACGGGCTGCAGGGCCGCGCGCGCGGCGAGGCGGTGCGGGTCGGGCTGCTGCTCGGCTGCCGGGGGCTCGCCTTGTACGTTCCGCGGGTGGCGGTCGGCGCGACGCTGATCGCCACGGCGCGCCAGGTGTTCGGTATGGACGCGATCGCCGAGTTCGAGTGTCGGGTCGTATCCGCGGAGGGCGGCCCATGCCTCGCGGAGGGCAGCCTGCAAGTGGTCCGCGGCGAGATGGAGGCGCAACCAGCATGAGACCGAGAGCCCTCATCACCGGAGCCAGCCGCGGGATCGGGGCGGCGATCGCCGAGGCCCTGGCCGCCAGCGGTCACCCCGTCCTGCTCAACTATCGCAGCGACCACGCCGCCGCCGAGGCCGTCGCCGAACGGATCCGTCAGGCCGGCGGCACCGTCACGCTGGTCGCCTTCGACGTCGGTGACCCAGACGCCAGCGCCGCGGCGATGGCCGAGATCCTCGCCGATCCGGCGCCGCTGGGCGTGATCGTCAACAACGCCGGGGTCGCGCGCGACAGCCCGCTGCCCTCGCTCGAGCGCGAGGACTGGGACATCGTCATGCGCACCACGCTGGGCGGGTTCTACAACGTCACGCGGCCGGCGATCATGCCGATGGTGCGCCGCCGCTGGGGTCGGATCATCAACATGAGCTCGGTGTCGGCGGTGATCGGCAACCGCGGCCAGGTCGCCTACGCGGCCGCGAAGGCGGGGATCATCGGCGCGACCAAGTCGCTGTCGCTGGAGCTCGCGCGCCGCGGGATCACGGTCAACGCGGTCGCGCCCGGCCTGATCGAGACCGACATGATCAAGGATGTCCCGCTCGAGCACGTGATGCCGCGGATCCCGGCGCAGCGGATCGGCCAGCCGCACGAGGTCGCCGCGCTGGTCGCGTTCCTCGCCAGCGAGGCCGCCGGCTACATCACAGGGCAGGTCATCGGGATCAATGGAGGGATGGCGTGAGCGTGGTGCATGACGTGATCATCGTCGGCTGCGGGCCGGCCGGTTCGACCGCGGCCAACCTGCTCGCGCAGGCCGGGCGCGACGTGCTTGTGCTCGAGCGCGAGGCGTTCCCGCGGTTTCACATCGGCGAGTCGCTGCTGCCGATCGACCTGCCGTTGTTTACCCGTCTCGGCCTCGAGATCGACGCGCGCAGCTTCCAGTTCAAGCAGGGAGCGGAGTTCCTTGATGAGCGCACCGGCGAGTACGCGTTCTTCAGCTTCGCCGACGCGATGCCCGGTACGCCCTCGCACGCGTGGCAGGTCGAGCGCGCGGCGTTCGACGACATCCTCGCCAGGCAAGCGATCGCCCGCGGCGCGCAGGTCCGCTTCGGCGATGTCGTCACGGCGATCGATCTCGGCGCCGACGAGGTTCGTGTGCACAGCGGCTCGGGGGAGCATCGCGGGCGCTTCCTGTTCGACGCGACCGGGCAGGACGCGTGGCTGGCCCGTCGCGCCCGCAGCGTCGCGCCGATCCGCGAGCTCGGCCGCGCCGCGGTGTTCACCCACTTCGAGGGCCTCGACCCCGCGGTGGTCGCCGAGATCGCGGAGCAGGGCAACATCAAGGTGCTGATCGTCGAGGACGGCTGGCACTGGGTGATCCCGCTGATCGGGGGGCGCCTGAGCGTCGGCCTCGTCAAGTGGCGCGGCAAGCTCGACGAGGCCGCCCTGGACGCCGCGCTGGCGGCCTCGCCGATCGTGCAGCGATTTACGGCGGGCGCGCGCCGCGGCCCGACCCGCACGATCGCCAACTGGTCGTACAAGAACTTGCTGCCGCACGGGCCGCGCTGGGCGTGCATCGGCGACGCGGCGGCCTTCCTCGACCCGGTGTTCTCGTCGGGGGTGTCGCTGGCGATGCTCGGGGCGGAGCGGGGGGTGGATCTGCTGCTGCCCGCGTTGATCGTTGAGGGGGAGGCAGATCCCCTGTTGATGGCGCCATGGTCCACCTACATGCAGCCCGCGTACGACGCCTTCGAACAACTGATCCGCCGCTTCTATCACTCGCGCATGGTCTCGCACCTGTTCTTCGCCGAAGAGCCCGATCCGGCGCTGCGACGCGGCCTCATCAGCGTGCTCGCCGGGGACGTGTGGCGCCGTGACAACCCGTTTCAAACCATGCTCGAGAGCTCTCGTCTGCAACCGAAACCGCCAACACGCAGCGAAGAGCCCGATTCATGAGCTGCGAAACATGTAAGGGGGCTTACGTAAATTGCACAATGTGGTGCCACGACGCCGCAGGAACGAGAATTCCCATGGTTGCAATTTCGCGCCAAAGCATGTTTTCTGGGCTTGTCGCATGTCGAAACCACAACCCGCCAACGAGGTCCTCCGTTCGATCGACGCGCGTCGCTCTGCGACCGTCGCCCGTATGCTCGCCCTGCTCGCGGTGATAGCCGCGTCCGGCTCGGTGTCAGGCTGCCTATCGCCCAACGGCGGCGCGTCCGATACGTCGGACGTCATGCTCGGCAGCGAGACCGGCACCAGCGCGACCAGCGAGGACGCGTCCGACGGCAGCACGACGCAGCCGTCGATCATGACGACCACCGATGCGCCCGAGACCACCGATGCGCCCGGCTCCGAGTCGAGCGCCGAGACGACGACCAGCACGAATAGTACGTCGGGGACGACGATGGAGGTCCCCGCGCGGTGCGGCGACGGGTCGCTCCAACCCGGCGAGGAGTGCGACGCGGGCCTCGAGAACTCGGACGAGGGCCTGTGTACGTCGACTTGCACGTCGGCCAAGTGCGGCGACGGCTTCGTGCAGCCCGGCGAGGTCTGCGACGACGGCGTCAACGACGACGCCTATGGCAAGTGCGCGCCCGGCTGTGTGGCCCTGGGCCCGCACTGCGGCGACGGTGCGGTCGAGGATATGATCGAGGCCTGCGACGGCGGGAACCCGTGGAACGCCCTGAGCGGCTGCCTGCTCAACTGCCAGTTCGCGCAGAGCTGCAAGCAGATCCGCAAGGGCTTCCCGGACGACGACACGATCGTCGACGGCGTGTACACGATCAAGCGGCCCAACAAGATGCCGGCCCAGGTGTACTGCGAGATGAACGCCGACGGCGGCGGCTACACCTACCTCAAGGTCGCGCTGCCGGAGAACGGCGCCAAGTTCAACGCGAGCAAGGCCGAGAGCAAGTGCGCCGAGTACGGCATGAAGCTGTTGGTCCCGCGTACGCCGAGCCACGTGTTCGCGTCGACGATCGTGGCCAAGTCAGGCCTGCTCGAGCCGGTCGGCGGCGGCACCACCAAGGACAACATCGACTACATGTCGATCCTCGGGATCTATCCCGCGATCCCCGGCAAGAGCTGCCTCGACAAGCCGCTCAACTCGACCGCCTGCCCGCAGTGGACCGCCAGCGGCGGCACCTACCACGTGACCGCCGCGGTGATCGCGGGCCAGCCGAACACGAACAACTGCTACAAGTGCTCGATGCGCTACACGTGGTCCGTCGACGGCACCGTCAAGTATTACGAGGCCATTCTCAACGACGACGTCGGAGCGGATTCCCTGCGCTTCATGTGCGACCCCGGCGACAAGCTCGGCGCCGAGGGCTGAGGGTTCGCGCCCCGCCGGGCGATGCGTATCGGCATCGCCCGGCATCGCCCGGCATCGCCCGGCATCGCCCGGCATCGCCCGGCATCGTCATCGCGGGTCGTGCGGGCCGTTCACAGCCCCGGCGCGGGGAACGGCTGCAAGAACTCGCGGACACGTCCGCGGATCTGCTCGCAGACCGCGTCGTCGGCTGCGCCCGCGGCCCCTGCTGCGGCGATACCATCGGCGATCAGGCGGGCGACGGTCGGCATGTGGTCGCTGCCGAGCCCGCGCGAGGTGATCGCCGCGAGCCCGACGCGCAGGCCCGAGGGATCGAAGGGCTTGCGGGGATCGAAGGGGATCGCGTTGGCGTTGAGCTCGATGCCGCAGCGGTTGAGGACCTGCGCGACCTTGCGGGCGCCGAGCTCTTGTTGACTGAGATCGATGAGCAGCAGGTGGTTGTCGGTGCCGCCGGTGACCAGCGAGAAGCCGAGGCCGAGCAGCGCCGTTGCGAGGGCCTGCGCGTTGGCGACGATCTGGTGGGCATAGACGGCGAAGGCCGGGGCCTGGGCCTCCTTGAAGGCGACCGCCTTGGCGGCGGTGACGTGGCAGTGGGGGCCGCCCTGGAGGCCCGGGAACACCGCCTTGTCGATCGCCGCGGCATGCACGGCGTTGCACAGGATCAGGCCGCCACGCGGGCCGCGGAGGGTCTTGTGCGTGGTGGTCGTGACGACATCGGCGTGGCCGACCGGGCTCGGGTGGGCGCCGCCGGCGACGAGGCCGGCGATGTGGGCGATGTCTGCGGCGAGGAAGGCCCCGACCTCGCGGGCGATCGCGGCGAAGGCCGGGAAGTCGAGTTGACGCGGGTACGCCGAGTGACCGACCCAGATCAGCTTCGGGCGGTGCTGCCGGGCCAGCGTGCGCAGCTCGTCGAGGTCGATCCGGCAGTCCTCGCGACGGACCCCGTACTGCACCGCCTTGTAGTAGATCCCGGTCGCGCTGACCTTCCAGCCGTGGGTCAGGTGACCGCCGGCCGGCAGCGAGAGCCCCATGATCGTGTCGCCGGGCTGGCACAGGGCCAGCATCGCCGCGAGGTTGGCGGGCGAGCCGCTGTAGGGCTGCACGTTGGCGTGCTCGGCCCCGAACAGCGCGCGCGCGCGGGCGATCGCCAGCGACTCGAGCGGGTCGATGAAGTCCATGCCCTCGTAGTAGCGCTTGCCTGGATAGCCCTCGGCGTACTTGTTGGTCAGGCTGCTCGAGGTCGCCTCGAGCACCGCCCGCGACGCATAGTTCTCGCTGGCGATCAGGCGCAGGCTGTCGCGCTGACGGATGTCTTCCTTGCGGATGAGGGCGTCGACCTCCGGGTCGACTTCACGAAGCTCGGGCTCGGGACGTGCTTGCATCGCGGGCACTTTCAGGCGGGACGGCCCGCGAAGTCAATTCGGGCCGGTCGCGGCGCGCCGGGGTCCGGCCGCCCGCGGTCGTGTCGGGCGTCACCAGTTGTCGCTTGGGGGCAGGGGGCATCGAACGAGGTTCTTCCGGCTCCACGGTGGTCCTGCGGAGGTGGGCGCAACTTCGCGCGGGCGCCGGGAGCGGCCTCTGGGGTCCACGCAGCGCCGTCATGGCGATGTTGATACGATGCCCGGGTGGGAGGTTCGGGGACGTTGCGCGGCGCCCAGCGATCGGGGCCGACCTTCGACGGCGCGGACTCGCGGGACGTGATCGGCGAGTCGCTGCGCGCGTCGACCCTCAGCGACAGCGAGACCGACGACGACGAGCCGGAGGACGCGGACACGGCCGGTGCGCTCCGGTTTGAGCGCGGGGCCACGATCGATCGCTATATCGTGCTCGACCGGATCGGGGCCGGGGCGATGGGCGTCGTGTATACCGCCTACGACCCGCGGCTCGACCGCCGGGTCGCGCTCAAGGTGATGCACGCGCGGCCGGGCGCGCAGGCCTCGGACGTGGCGACCCGACTGCTGCGCGAGGCCCAGGCGCTGGCCAAGCTGTCGCACGAGAACGTCGTCGCCGTGCACGACGCCAACGCCCTCGGCGAGGTCGTGTACCTGACGATGGAGCTGGTCGACGGCGTGAGCCTGACGCGCTGGCTCAAGCAGGGTCCGCACAGCGTCGACGAGATCATCAAGGTGTTCATCCAGGCCGGGCGCGGCCTCGCCGGTGCGCACGCGGCCGGGCTCATCCACCGCGACTTCAAGCCCGACAACGTGCTCGTCGGCAACGACGGCCGCGTGCGGGTCGTCGACTTCGGCATCGCCCGCGGCGCCGACGGTCCGGACCTGTTGACCGTCGACCAGGCGATGTTGCGGTCACACGACAGCCACCCGGCCGTGCCTGCGGCCCTGCCCGAGCCGTCCGCCAAGCGAACGGCTGAGTCGCCCGAGCGGATCATGGAGCGGACCACGGAGCGGCAGGCGGATGGTTCGGTGCTGCCCTTCGCGTCGACCGACCGCGGCGTCGTCCCGAGCTTCGCGCGCACCCAGGACCTGGCGGACACGGCCAAGGCCGACGGTCGGGCGGAGCGGGGCGGCAAGCCGAAGGACCCGGCGAGCGAGCGCCCGCGCCTCCAGGCCTCGCAGTTGGAGACCGCGATCCCCGGGCTGTCGTCGGTGAGGTTGACGCGCACCGGGGCGCTGGTCGGCACGCCGGCCTACATGGCGCCGGAGCAGCACATCGCGGCCCGCGTCGACGCGCGCACGGATCAGTTCGCGTTTTGCATCGCGCTCTACGAGGCGCTGTTCGGCAGCCATCCGTTCCCGGCCAAGAACTACATGCAACTGAGCCTGAGCGTGCTCGGCGGCAAGGTCGACGCGATGGTCGGGCGCAGCGACGTGCCAGTGCGCGTGCGCAAGGTGATCCTGCGCGGACTATCGGTCGACCCCGATCAGCGGTTCCCCAACATGGACGAGCTGCTGCTCGCGCTCAGCTCGGACCCGGAGCTGCGCCGGCGTCGGCGCTTCGGCTTCGCGCTGCTGGCCGGCGGCGTGGCGGGCATGATGGGCCTGGTCGGCGTCGAGATGTTCGGCGGGGTCCCGCCGTGCGAGGGCGCCGATCGCCACGTGATCGAGGTCTACGCCGACGAGGTGCGCGCCGAGATCAGCGCGGCCTTCCTCGCCACCGGGCAGCCGTTCGCGCAGCGGGTGCTGGAGAGCACGCTCGGCGGCCTCGACCGCTGGTCTCAGCGCTGGGGTGACATGCGTCGCGAGGCCTGCGAGCTGACCCACGTACACCACGAGCAGTCGACCGAGCTGCTCGATCGCCGGATCACCTGCCTCGATCGCCACATGCGGCGCCTCACCGCGACGGTCGGGGTCCTGCGCGGCGCCAACAAGGAGGTCGTGCTGCACGCGGTCGAGTCGGTCGACGCGCTGCCGGACCTGAGCGAGTGCGAGGACAACGACCGCCTGCTCTCGGGCGAGGCGCCGCCGCCCGGCCAGGCCGCGATGATCGCCGCGGGCGAACAACTGCTGGCCGAGGCCGAGGCGGCGCACACGGCAGTGCAGTACGACGACGCCGAGCGGCTGGCCGGCGAGGCGCTCGCGCTCGCGGTCGCGGAGGGCCTCCCGCGGGTCGAGGCGCAGGCGCTGATCGTCCAGGGCCAGATCGCCAAGAATCGGCGACGCCTCGATCGCGCCGAGCTGAGCTTTACGCAGGCCGCGGCGCTGGCAGAGCGGATCGGGGCCGACGAGCTGCGCGCGACCGCCTGGGGCGAGCTCGGCGTGGTCCTCGGGGTGTTGCAGCGCCACACCGCTGAGGCCGAGCGGCTGCTGCGACACGACGAGCGGGTGCTCGAGCGCTTCGGCGCGTCACGGCTCGAGCGGGCCCGCCTGCGCGAGCGGCTCGGCATGGTGCTGGCGACCGGCCAGCGCAACGACGAGGCGCTCGTGCTGCTGTCAGCGGCGCTGGTCGACGCCGAGGAGCTGCTCGGCCCGCGCAGCTTCGGTCTGGTCCCGATCCTCAACACCCGCGGCACCGTGTACGATCAGCGCGGTGAGGCGGACGCGGCGCTGGTGGAGTACGCCCGGGCGCTGGCGATCGCGGAGGCCTACGTCGGGGCCGACCACCCCGACATCGCGGGGATCCTCGGCAACATGGCGATCGTCGAGCAGCACAGCGGACGCCTCGAGCTGGCGCGCCAGCACCTCGAGCGCACGCTGGTGATCTACCGCCGCAGCCTCGGCGACGAGCATCCGCAGACCGGCTGGACGCACAACAACCTCGGCGCCCTGTTCACGATGACCGGCGAATACGACGCCGCCGCGGCGCAGTTCGAGCTGGCGTTCGCCGTGCTGAGCAAGCACGGGATCGGCGACGCCGACCTCGCGGACCTGCTCTTTAACCTCGGCATCACCCACTTCATGCGCGGCCAGTTCGAGCAGGCGCTCGGGCCGTACCAGGACGCGCTGACCCGCAGCGAGCGGGTCCACGGCGTCGACCATGTCGAGGTGGCCGGCCCCCTTCTCGGGCTCGGCGGGACGCTCGTCGAGCTCGGTCGCCTCGATGAGGCGCGACCGCTGTTGGAGCGAGCGCTGGCGATCCGGTCCCGCGAGGGCGTGCCGCCCGTCGATCTCGGCGAGCTGCGCTTCGCGCTGGCGCGTGCGCTCGCGCCGGTCGAACGTGATCGCGCGCTCGTGCTCGCGGCGCAGGCCCGCGGCGACTACAGCAGCGACGGCGACACGGACAGCGTTTCGACGGTTGAAACCTGGCTCAAGAGCCAGATCAAGCGCCGACCTTGAAGACGAGCACTTGTGCGCCTGTCCCGAGACCGCGCGAGCGCAGCCGGTGAATGCCAATTGCGCGGAGCTTGCGTGTGCATGTAAACGAAATTGATGCCCACACCCAAGAGTAAGCGAACCATCGTTCTCCAGTCGAGCTTCTCGCCGACCAACCAGATCGCCAGCCTCAATCTCGAGATGGACGCGAGCTTCAACTCGGACTCCAGCGTAGCGACGGTCAACGTCACCGAGGACACGAGCGCGAGCGACGACGAGTCGACCGAGTACTCGATGACGTTTAGCCTCGTGACGGGGGCGCCCATCGGCGAGATCACGCTGAGCTTCACCGGCGCGGGCGATGCCCCGGTGACGGGGGTGTCGGTCGCCAAGACCACGGCCACCACGGTCACCGACCCCGTGGCGTCGTCGGGCACCGTGACCCCGATCGCGGCCCCGGACGCGTACTTCGAGCGCATCTGGCAGCAGCCGGCGCGCGAAGAGAAGACCGACCTGGTCGAGCAGGTCGGCGGCCTTGATGTTCGCGTCGTGGCCAGCTCGGGCTACACCGTCACGCAGACGGTGACCGGCACGACGGACGCCCTCCTGACCCTCACCTACGCCTGGAAGAACGCCGCCGGCGCGTCGCTGATCTCTGGCACCGTCAAGCTCGCGGCCTCGTCGGTCGCGCACGGCAACTACGGCCTCGGACCCGTCAGCGTGATCGACGACCCGGCCCGGGCCTCGCGGGAGAAGCCCCGCCGCGGACGCGCCGGGCTGCGCTCGCGGATCAAGGCGTTGGCACGTGAGCTACGTAAAATGCGCAACAAGCACGATCGCTGAGCGGGCCCTGGGAGCGCCGTCCGCGGGCGGCGCCCGACTTCGCGGGGCGCGAGCGCGCGTCGCCGCGGACGGTGTTCGGAGGGCGCGTGCGCGTGTATCCTCGCGGTATGACGGACACAGCGCGACTCGTGCCGGTGTGGCGCGAACTCCTGTGCGACGGGGTGACGCCGGTCGAGGTCTACGCCCGCCTGCGTACCTTCCAGCGCGACGGCGGCGGGCCGCTCGCGAGCGTCACATATATGCTCGAGTCGGTCGGCGCCGGCGGTGAGCGCTGGGCCCGATACAGCGTCGTCGGCATCGGTTGCCGCGCGCGCGTGACCGGCGAGTGGGACGGCGAGGGCCTCGCGCTGACGATCGAGGCGGCGCCAGGCTTCGTGCTGCCCGCGGGCGTGCCGGTGCATAGCCGCGGGCTCGCGGCGCTCGAGCAGTTGTTGGCTGCGTACCACAGCCCTCCGACGCCGGGTCTGCCGCGCTTTTGGGGCGGGCTGGTCGGCGTGTGGGGCCACGACATGGTCCGCGTGTTCGAGCATTTCCCGCGGCCCGCAGCGAAGTCGCCGAGCGATTTGCCGGCCGATCTGCCGGCGCTCGACCTCATCGTCTCGGACACCGTCGTCGTGTTCGACACCTTTAGCCAGCGCGTGCAGATCGTCGCCGGCGCGTGTCCCGAGAGCGACGGCGGGATCGAGGCGGCGACCACCGCCGCGCGCGCGCGCATCGACGAGGTCGCCG
>Ga0105046_10007763_pt1 | contig 16871 bp, 14 predicted proteins | sample MAT03_FD_78385 | JGI IMG/M metagenome (GOLD analysis project Ga0105046, IMG submission 78385) | Freshwater microbial communities from Lake Fryxell liftoff mats and glacier meltwater in Antarctica - MAT-03 (megahit assembly) | ecosystem: Environmental > Aquatic > Freshwater > Ice > Liftoff...
GAGCAGGGTCTTGCCGGTTCCGGGGGGGCCATAGAGCAGAACGCCCTTGGGAATACGGGCGCCGAGCGCCTGGAACTTCTTCGGCGTCTGCAGGAACTCCTTGATCTCGTGAAGTTCCTGAACCGCCTCGTCGGCCCCGGCGACGTCCTTGAAAGTGATCTTGGGGGCGTCGACGGCCATCTTCTTGGCCTTCGACTTGCCGAAACTCATCACTCTCGAGCCACCGCCCTGCATCTGATTCATGATGAACAGCCAGAAACCGAGGAAGAGCAGAAACGGCAGTACGTAGATCAGGATCGAGAAGATTCCGCCGCCACTGTTGCCCTTGATGGTCAGCGCAACATCGTTCTGGAGCAGCTGGTTCTGCAGACTCTGCCCCGTGTCCTGCGGATAGCCGGTCTCGTACTTCTCCGGGCTGACCGCGTCACCTGAATCCGTGGTCTCGCCCTCGGGGACCTTTTCGGTCACCTCGAGGGTGTTGTCCTTCGTCTTCATGGTGACTTCGTCGATCTCACCCGCATCGACTTTCTGCAGGAACTGGCCGTAGGTCGGCGGCTCCTCGCCTGTGTCAGGACTGATCACGCGCTGAGCGACGAAGGCCAGGATCACTACCAGGAGGATCGGGAACGCCGCGCTTTTGAAGAACCGTTTCAAGTTTCTGTCTGTTGCCTTTTTCGGGTCGGGACCGGTGGGTCCGGTCGTAAAAGCCGAATGATCAGCCTAGCAGGGAGTTCGAGGGGCCCTCAACGTACGTGGGGGGCCGGTTCGGCATCTTCAGGCAGCGCGGCCACATAGCCGAGGTTGCGGTAACTCTGGGCGTGGTCGAGTCCGTAGCCGACGACGAAGGTGTTGGGGATCTCAAACCCGGTGTACCTGATCGGCACATCCACCCGGCGGCGCTCCGGTTTGGTCAGCAGTGAACAGACCTCGAGCGTCTCGGGATCGCGGGCCCGGAGGTTTCGCATCAGGTAGTTGAGAGTCAGGCCTGAATCGACTATGTCCTCCACGATCAGCACGTCGCGGCCGTTGATCGGGTCGTCGAGATCCTTGAGAATCCTGACCACACCTGAAGAATCGCGGGAAGAGCCGTAGCTGGAGACGGCCATGAAGTCGATCTCGCAGGGGATGCTCAGGCTTCGCAGCAGGTCGGCAATAAACACCACCGCGCCCCGCAGTACGCCGACCATGACCAGGTCGCGGTCGGCGTAGTCGCGGCTGATCTCGGCTCCGAGTTCGGAGACGCGACGCGACAACTCCTCGGGCGAGATCAGAACCTCGCCTATGGTGGCCCGTTCCATCGGTGCCGATTCTATGCCGATTTCGGTCCGGCGCCCGGTCCGCCCTGTGGGGACGGTTGATCGGGCCCGGCGGTGATCCGCAGTGCGCGTCGGGTCTGCGCGGTCAGCCGGAAGTCGTGGGCGACCGCCAGGCCGGGCACCCAGGCGACTTCCCCGGCGGCCAGCACGACCGGGTGGCTGCGTCGCAGCGAGCGCCTCAGCCCGGCGTCGGTGAAGAGGTCCTGAAGCGACTTGGAGCCGGCCATGCCGAGTGGCCGGATCCGGTCGCCCTGCTGCCAGCCACGGACCTCGATCCGATCCCCGAGCCGATCGGCATCGAGGGTGGCGACGCCGGGGCCTTCGGGCAGAAACGGGGCCGACATCTCCTCGACCGAAAGCGACCACCCGCCCCAGGAGACTCCCCCTTGCAACGGGATCACGGCTCCGGCAGGGCTCTCGCCCCCGGTCTTTTCCTGACCGCCGTGGACGGCCAGCAGCCCGGCCTCGGCGACCAGCCGGTCACCGCCACCGAGGTCGACCGAACCGCCTTCCGGGGCGAGCGCAAGCCGGCAGATCCGCTCCGCCGTCTCCCGGTTGAGCGCCACAGAGCGGCCCAGCTCAACCTCGGCGGCAAGTCGCAGGGCGTGCCGGCGCACTGCCGGGTGGGCCGCCTGAAGTCTTGAGGCGAAGATCGTCCCGTCGTCCTCGATCAGCGCGGCGGCGGCGGTAGTGATGAAGTCGAGTTCCTCACCGATCTCGTCCCGGGTTCTCGCGATCGTCTCGATCGCGGCGGGGCCGATGTCTTCGAGCACGGGCAGCACCTCGTGGCGGATGCGCGACCGGGCAAAGGTGGGGTCTTCGTTCGAGCGGTCGTCGACGAAGGGCAGGCCGGCCGACTTTGCCGCGGCCCGGACCTCCGCCCGGGTCAGCGACAGCAGCGGCCGGACAATCGCTCCCCGGCGGGCGGGCATCGCCGCCAGCGCGCGGGTGCCGGGCGAGGTCGCCAGCCGGTAGAGCACGGTCTCGGCCAGGTCGCTGCGGGTGTGGGCCACGGCGATCCAGTCGAGATCGCGCCCGGCGCGCAGGGCCTCGGCCTCGGAGTAACGAAGCTCGCGGGCCCAGGCGTGGAGGTTGCCCGACCCACCGGGATCGCGGTCGGGCCTGATCACGACCAACTCCACCCCGAGGTCCTCGCAGACTGTGCGGGCGGCGGCCTCGTCCCCACCGGACTCCTCACGCAGTCCGTAGTTGAGGTGCAGCGCGACCAGCGACTGCGGCCTGCAGGCCCGGGCCAGGCCGAGCGCCATCGCACACGAATCTGCCCCTCCGGAGATCATGACCACTCCGGTGCTGCCAGGCGGAATCAGGCCGGACCCGGCGATCGCCCCGGCCAGCTGTTTTTCAGGAGCGGACACGGGCGAGATAGAGCGGCGCCGGCTCCGGGAAACCCTTCAGTTCGACCTTGCCGATTCCATCCAGTTCGAGGTCCGGATGGCCTTCGAGCACGTCGGCGACCGAACGGGTGACCAGAACCTCCCCGCCGAGCGCCCGGTTGACCACGCGGTGAGCCATGTTGACCTGGCTGCCGAAGTAATCGCCGTCGCGGAAGACCGCACCACCGCAATGAATCCCGACCCGGGGCTTCGGCCGGCTACTGAAGAAGGCCACAAAACCGACCGCCCACTCGGCCAGTGAGACCGGGTCGGGCGAGACGACCATCACCTCGTCACCGATCGACTTGACGATGCTCGCGTCCGGGGGCAAGGTCGCCTCGACTGCGCCGGTAAAGCGCTCGATCACCGAGAAGGCTTCGGCGTCGCCTTCCTCCACAGTGAACCGGGTGAAGCCGGTCAGGTCGATGAAACAGAGCGCGATCCGGACCTGGTCTGCCTCGGCCTCGTCTCCCAGCTCGTCCTCCATGTGGCCGACCACGTCCTGCTCCATGAAGTAGCGCACGTAGCGGGTGTGGAGGTACTCGAAAAGGGGTGCGGTCGACGGCGCGGCGGCCTCGACCACTTGGCCAAGCTCTTCGGCCATTTCGATCGCTCCAAGTCCGTCGCGCATCATCGGCTCGTGCACGAACAGGTGAAACAGGCGAACTTCGGCGTCGGCGATCCGCCGGACGGACTGCGCGTAGACCCGGGCCAACTGCAGAACCGCCTCGATCGGCAGGCCCGCCTCGGCCACCCCGGCCAGGCGAGTCAGGGCCTCGACGTCGGTCTCGGTGACGATGCGCTCTTTGCCAAGCGGGGTACCGAGGATGATCATGATCCGCTCGATCACGGCCTCGCTCAGACCGATCCGCTCGATCGCCTGCTCGAACGGCACCCGGGGGCTGGAATCGGCGAAGGATTCCTCGGCGAATCCGGACGACAAACGGCCGTCGCGACCGGCGACCCTGAGCTCCGAGAGAGTGTGACCGCGCTCCCGCATCCGGGCCACGACCCGGGCCTGGGCGGCCGCCGCGGCGGTCCACCGGCCCTTGCGGACCGGGACCACCTTCTCGTCCGCCCAGCGGGTCAATGTCGCGGTCGAGACACCGGCCCTGCGTGATGCCTCGCTGAGGCTTATGCGCTCGTCGCCGGGCATGGGTCGAGGCTACAGGTGTCGGACGCGACCTTCCGGGCAACGAACCGCCGCCCGGACGCCAGAAGCGCGACAGCGGGGCCGCCTCGGGACGGCCCCGCTGATAACGCTGTCAGCTCCTCGCTACTCCGCGTGGACCTGGGTTACTTCATCTCCTCGCTCGCCGGTTCGGATCCGGATCGCCTCGTCCACCGAGGAGACGAAGATCTTGCCGTCTCCGATTTCCCCGGATCTGGCGTGACGCAGGATCGTCTCGACGATGAGGTCCTTGTCCGCGTCGGCGACGACGATCTCAAGCTTGAGCTTGGGTCGTACGTTCACCGTCACGGTCGAGCCTCTGTACTGCTCGACAATTCCCTTCTGCCGGCCGGAGCCCTTCGCCTCGAGAATCGAGATCGACGGGAACCCCTTCTCCAGCAGATCGGTCCTTATCGGCTCGAACGCTTCGTGTCGGATGAATGCTTCTATCTTCTTCATCTGATTCAGTGCCTCCTAGGCCTTGTCGCTCGTCGGAGATTCCGCTGTCGCGGCGCTCACGTTCGGCGGGTAGTTTCCGGTCGGGTATTCGGGCTGCGGAATGAAAGCCTCCGGGTACCCGTACATCCCATGACTGGAGATGTCGAGTCCGGCGTCTTCCTCAGCCTCGGAAACCCTGAGACCGACCGTCGCCTTGATGATGGCGAATGTCACGTACGAGAGGATGAACACCACCACGAACGTGCCAACTACCGCCAGTGTCTGGACCCCGAGCTGACCGAACGATGCACTCCACGACACGCCGTCAGTGATCGAGTACCAGATGCCCGGAGCAGACATGATGCCATCGTCCGGGGCGTAGGGCAGTCGTGGCGAGGCGAAGATGCCAACTGCCAGAGTGCCCCAGATGCCGGCCAGACCGTGCGCCGAAAGGGCACCGATCGGATCGTCCAGGTACTTGTCGATTGCCAGTACCGAGAGCACGACAAGGATGCCGGCGAGCAGACCGATGATCGGGGCCGCCCAGTATTCGACGAACCCCGCGCCTGCCGTGATGCCCACCAGTCCGGCGATCGCGCCGTTGCCGGCCATGCCGACATCGAGTGCTTTCGTCTTCAGGTAGATCGTGATGCTGGCGCCGATCACACCGGCCGCCGCGGCGAGCTGGGTGTTCAGCATGACTTCGCCGAAGAACGAACCTTCAGTGACGAAGGTCGAGCCTCCGTTGAATCCGAACCAGCCGATCCACAGGATGATCACGCCGAGGCCGACCAGCGGCATCGAGTGACCGGGGATCGCCCGGGACGAACCGTCCGGCCCGTACTTGCCCTTGCGGGCGCCGAGCAGGAGCAGCGCAGCGAGACCGCCGACCGCACCTGTGAGGTGGACTACCGAGGATCCGGCGAAGTCCATGACCGGCTTGCCGCCGACATCCGACAGCAGGCCTCCGCCCCACACCGAGTGGGCGATAACGGGGTAGATCAGGGCGCCGAAGACGACCGCGTAGATCACGTAGGCGCTGAACTTGATCCGCTCCAGCGTCGTACCCCAGACGATTGCCAGCGAAACGGCACAGAATGCCAGTCCGAACAGCATGAGCATCGCGGTATCGGCGGTAACTGCCGTACCGAGGATGTCCTGGTCGAAGTGGAAGAAGAAGCCGTCGGTTCCGACGAAGTTGGACAGAGTGCCTTCGCCGAAGCCCGCGATGCCGTACCCGATCGCCCACCAGGCGATGGTCACGACTGCGAGGTTGACGAAGATCTTCGCCACGCCGGTGCCGGCATTCTTCATTCGCGAGAAGCCGATCTCGAGGAACATGAAGCCCGCCTGCATGAAGAAGACGAGCACGGTGGCGAAAGCCACCCAGACCATGTCCAGCTCGAGCGACTTGGCGGCAAGATCCTCCGCCACGGTCGCCGATGCGATCCCTGGCACAACCAGGGCGGCAAACATCGCCAGAAGCGAAGCTATGCCGAGTTTCTTGACACTCATATGGGTGATTCCTCCTAAGTCCGCCGGGCCTCAGCCCGCCGGTCGCGGTTACGAATTGCTGACCGGATAAACCTAGGATCAAGTTGAGAGGCTCCGGTTAGCCCACCGGAGGAAATTGACCGAGCGCGGTTGTCACATTGTTAAAGAGGCGCTAAACCCCGCTTTCAGACCGAAAAACGCCCCGCACTGGGCTCAGAGGAAGGCGGCACCGCGCTTGACCAGGCCGCGGAACAGGGCCTCCTGGACGGTCTCGCGCACCTGTTCGGAGATGTCAAAGACCAGCGAGCGGTCCTCGCTCGCTCCCGGACCGTAGCCGGAGAGGTCGATCGGCTCGAGGAACTCGATCCGCCAGCGCGACGGCAGCGGCAGCAGGCCGAGCGGGCCGAGCAGCGGGAAGGTCGGAGTGAGAGGCACATACGGAGCACCCGAGACCTTGGCCAGCAGGCCGGATTCGCCGAGCTTGGGGTAGATCTCCTCGGCCCCGACCACGGCCACCGGCACGATCGGCGATCCGGTTTCAAGCGCGACCTCGACAAAGCCGCCGCGGCCAAAGCGCTGGACCCGGTAGCGCTCGGCGAAAGGCTTACCGAAGCCCTTGGCTCCCTCGGGGAAGACCATCACCGGCTCGTCCTGGCCGAGCAGGCGGCCGAGGTTGGCGGGGTTGGCGGCGACTCCGCCGATCCGCCTCATGAAGTAGCTGACGAACGGCAGGTCGAAGGCCCAGTTGAGTACAAGCGCCCGTGCCCAGCGCGGCAGCGGGTGCTCCTTCTGGATCGCTGTGCCGATCATCACCGCGTCGAAGGGGAAGATCGCCCCGGAATGATTGGCGACCAGTAGTGCGCGGCCGTGAGCAGGGACGTTGGCCACACCTTCGACCTGCACCCGCCACCACCGCCGGTAGAGAAACTCCCAGATCGGGAATACCGCCTCGGCAAACTCCTCGTCGAAGCCGTACTCGTCCTCGTGATACTCGCCGGTGACCCGTCGCATCATGCGGTCCATCGTCTGCTGGACGGTTGCCGCCCACTCCAGCTCGAGACCCGGCCTGCTGTCGTGCGAATCGCTCATCTCGGCAACGTCCTGACGGGGGATCCGGGATGAGGCGAGCGAAACAGGGCGGACATGCCGTGCTGTTTGGCGGCGAAGTCCCGGGCCGCACCCTCGGAGTCGAAGGCCGGCTCGTAGCCGATCTCCTCGCGCATCCTGCGGTTGTCGCAGCCGCGCCCGTAGCGCAGCAGCAGCCTGCCGTCCTCCTGCATGGCGCCGGTGCCGAGCAGCGAGCCGACCCGCCTGGTCATCGCGCCCGCGAAGACCGGCGGCATGCTGACCGAGAACTTGCCGCAGAGCTTGAGCAGCCGGCTGAGCGAGATCGCGCCGTCGGGGGCGACGTTGACCGCGCCGCGCACCGGGTTGCTCGTCGCCGCGGCGAGCGCGCCGTTGGCGTCGACCGCGTGGAGCAGCTGGAGCCGGGGGTCGAAGCCGAGCTGGGTCGGGACCACCGGCAGGGACAGGTACCGGATGAACGGGTTGTCGAGGCCGGCACCGACCTCGGTCTGAAACCGCAGCATCGTGCAGACGATCTCGGGGTGGCGGCGGGCAAAGTTTTCGAAGTAGCCCTCGAGTTCACCGACGTCGCGCTGGAAACGGGTGACCAGCGGGAACCTCCGGGCCATGTCCTCTGTGTAAAAGGCCGGTGCCCCGGGGGCGCTGCCGTAGATCGCGGCGGCTCCCCGAACGACGAGGGCGCGCAGGCCCTCGACCTTTTCGCAGGCGGCCAGAAGCTGAAGCGTGCCGATCACGTTGATGTCGTGGAGGGCGCGCGAAGGTCGCCCCTCCTCCGGGTAGAGGATGATCCCGCAGTGAACGACTACGTCGGGCTCAAGTGCCGGAAGCACCTTCGAGATGACCGGGTTCCTGATGTCCGCTTCGACGAACTCGACGTCGCCCAGGTCGGATCCCGGCGGTGCGGTATCGATGCCGACGATGCCGGTCACCCCGGGGTCGCGGGACAGGGTGCGGGCAAGTTCGGATCCCCAGTGGGTCGAGACCCCGACTATCGCGACGCGACCGGTCTGCGCCATCTAGCGGCCGGCTTCTGGTCCGTTCTCCGACTCAAGCTGATCGATACGGGCCGAGAGTTCATCGATCCGCCGTTCCACCACTCGGAGCTCGTCGCGACTGACCAGCCGCAGGCCGTCCAGCGTGCCCTTGGCGCCGGAGCCGCGCCTGGAGACTCCCTCGACCAGGCCCTGGGCCCTGTCTTTCGTCTTGCCGGTCAGGTCCTGTGCGCGACCGCGGGTCTTACCGGTGGCGGCGAAGGCGCCTTCTATCGCCTCGCGCAGTCCCTCGGGCAGACCGCGTCCGCCTTCGTTTTCTTCTCGTTCGGCCATGCGGCCAGTCTACGCCTGCCGGTACGGTTTCGCCCAAGCGATGCCGGTAAGACTCTCCCCCCTGAAACAACCAGGCGCCAACGCCGTGCTCGTCGGCGACCCGCGTCGGGCCTTCTTGCTCGGCCAGGCGTTGACCGTCCAGCCGGAGATGAGCCATCTTGCCCGGGGCCTCTGGGGCTACGGCGGAGTGACCGCCGGCGGGCTCCGGCTGACCGTTCAGGCGACCGGGATCGGCGGACCGAGCGCGGTCGCGGTGATCGCCGACCTTGCCGGACTCGGCCTTCGCCGGTTGGTCCGGCTCGGTACGTGCGTCGCCGTGGGCGACCGGCCGGAACCGGGCTCGACCTTCGTGATCGAGCGGGCCTTCGGCTTCGACGGCACCAGTCGGGCCCTGGTCGGGAGCGATCAGAGCCGGTGCAAAGCAGAGTTGCTTGAACCCGACCCGGATCTTTTCGGGGCACTCTCGTCACTCGCCCCGACGGCGGCGGTCGCCAGTCACGACCTTGTCCATCGACTGGCGCCCGTGGCAGATCCGGATGCGAGCCGGTCGGGCACCGGTCCTCCCGCGGCGCCGGCACCCCTGCGCGATCTCCAGACCGCGGCCACCTTCGCGATCGCAGCGAAACTCGGCCTGTCGGCTGCGGCGGTCCTGATCGTCGTCGAGAACCGCTCCGGCGACAGGCTCGGTGACCCGGAACTCGAGAGCAGGTTTGAAGAGGTCGGCCTTGCAGTTCTTCCGGCCCTGGAGAGCTCTTTATCTAACCCTCGAGTTGAGGGTTAGCCTTTCTTCCGGGGCGAGGTCTTGCGGCCGGCGACCTGGGTCACCGACGCTTTGACCTCCTCGAGCTCCCCAGTCAGCTCACGGACCTGCCCGAGCGCCCGGTCGAGTCGGTCCTCGGACTCCTCGAGCCGCTCCGAAAGGACCCGCAGGCGCCGCTCGAGGCGTTCAGCTTCGTCCTGCGAGGAAACGTTGAGGGCTCCCATTGCCACCCGCTGCGCCTCTCCTGCCTTTTCCCGGGCCAGAACGGCGGCCGAGACGGCCTGCCCGAAGGCCGGGCTGTGGATCAGCGCCTGGGCGATGTCCGCCGCCGCCCGTTCGCCTCGGGACTGGACACGATCGCGGATTCCTTCGTCGCTCTCTGACATGCAGGGAAGACTATTTGAACCTGCGCAGGGGCTGTCCCGGTGGCCGGCGGGCGGCGGTGTCGGCACCCCTTCTGCGATACGGTTCCTGGACGGCGCTTGGGAGAGTGTCGGACGCGTCTGTTTTAGTTGGGTAGATACAGGTGTCACAGGGCTCTGAGTCGACATGCCGGATTCACTCGGTCGCAATATCGGCGACCCTGCTTTTCCTGCTCTTTTTCGGCTTGAACGCTGGAGTTTCCGCCGCCGCGAAGGCTCCGGCCGGACCGACCGCACCGGGCCGCGCCTCGGTCCCTGAGACCACGGCCGTCACCTGCGCCCCAGGCAACCCCGCCTGCGACACCGCCACAGCGCCGCGCGCGCCAAATCCCAGTCCGACTCCGAAGCCCGCGCCGACCGGACCGGCCTCGACCGCGCCCAAGCCCGGAGCCCCGACCGGTGGAGTTCTGCCCGATGCCCGCCCGCCCTCGGCCGGCGGTAATCAGGGGGGCCAGGTCACACCGCCCTCCGAGGAGCCCGCCTTCGTCGAGCAGGACCCCGGACTGAGCGGCGGGGTGGACCCCGACGGCCAGACGGACGGCTCCGACCCGCTGGCGATCAGCCCGCTGTCGGTTCCGAACTTCCTGATCGACCAGTTCGAGATCCCGCCCTTCCTGCTGCCGATCTACCAGGCCTGTGGCAGCGAGTACGGCATCCCCTGGCAGGTGCTGGCCGCGATCAACCGGATCGAGACCGGCTTCGGGACCAACCTCGGAGTCTCCACGGCCGGGGCGCTCGGCTGGATGCAGTTCATGCCCCCGACCTGGGGTGCCTACGGGGTTGACGCCAACGGCGACGGGGAAAAGGACCCGTTCAACCCCGTCGACGCGATCTGCGCCGCCGCGAACTATCTGCAGGCCTCCGGCTACGCCGAGGACCCGCGGGGTGCGATCTTCGCTTACAACCGCGCCGACTGGTACGTGGACGACATCCTCGACAACGCTGCCAAGTACGCCCAGATCCCGTCGGAAGTGATCAGTGCGCTGACCGGACTGACCGAAGGCGCTCGCTTCCCGATCGCCGCCGAGTCCAGCTACGAAGGCGAGATCAAGCCCGGCCGGGCCCGCGAAGGTGCCGTCGAGGACCAGGACGTCAGCTCCGACGGGAACCGGACTTCGATCGAGATCGAAGCCGAAGGGGGCGCGCCGGTGATCGCGGTCAACGACTCGGTCGTCACCAGCATCAACTCGACCCTTGGCACCGTGGTGATCGAGGACGCCTACGGCAACCGCTACACCTATGCCGGTCTCGGCGCGGTGGCGACGGTCCACCCCGTCCCCCGCCGCGATGAGCGTGACAACGAAGCCCGTGCCCCAAAGGCTCCGGCAGCCGCCCCGGCGCCCACCGGCGCGCAGAAGATGGGCCTGGCGAAGGCGGATGACAAGCCTGACCTTCAAGCTCAGGCTGAGACTTTGGTCGACCAGCCGCGGTCGGAAGTAATCGTCGGCTCCGGTTCGAGCGGCAACGTGGTCGAGGACATCGCCAACGTGCTCTTCGCCGGCGGATTGAACGAGACCGGCGCAGCGGGCATCATCGGAAACGCTTACGCAGAGTCCGGACTCAACCCGGCCTCTACCGGCTCGGGCGGCGGCGGGCTGTGGGGATTCACTGTGTCCCCCGTCTCCCTTGCCGACCTGCAGGAATACGCAGCCGTGACGGGCGGCGACTGGACCGACGCGGCGCTGCAAACGCGGTTTCTGCTCGACCACGTGGCGGGATCAACTCTCAGCGGGGTCAACTCGGCCCAGTCGCCCGAGGAGGCAGCCGAGATTTTCATGGTCGAGTTCGAGCGTCCGGGCATCCCTCGCCTGGACGTCAGGCAGTCTGCAGCCCGTAGCGTCTTCGACAGCGGTTTCACCGCGGGCGGCACTCTGGAGCTGGGCGGTTCGTCCGAAGTTCCTATCGCGCCCGAGAGCGCCCCGGAACCGGACCCGGCGACCGAACGGCCGATCCCCGCCGACCCGACCCTGACCGCAGCCGAAGATCGTCGGGCCGAGCAGATGGCGATCAACGCCGCAGCAGCCCCGACCGAGACCGTCAACACCGAAGACATGCGCGGTCGCGTCTACGCCAACCCGCTGCGGCCCCAGAACCAGAACCGGGCCACAGTCGAGGGTGTTTCTACCGAGCTGCCGGTCTCCTCCGGCGCGTCGCTTGAAGGCAAGCCCGGCGACTACGTGATTTACGACGGCAGTGCTTCCGGGATCTACCGCTTCGACGAGAATACGACCGACCTCAAGGCGCTGCGCAAGGGATCGCGGGTGATCGCCGGAACAGTGCTTGGTCGCCTCGCCGAGCAGCCGACCGCAGCGATCACCTTCTCGATCCAGCCCGGAGGCGAAGATACTCCGCAGATCGACCCGAAGCCGTTCCTCGACGGCTGGAAGCTGCTCGCCGCTTCGAACATCTACGGCGCCAACGGCAAGGACCGCTTCGCCGATCGCCTCGGCGTCGGCGGCGTGTTGCTGCTCTCCAAGTCGGCGCTGCAGCGGCGGGTGCTCAACGACCCGAAGCTCAGCCTGGGCGAATGTGACCGCGCAGACGTCGCCAACGGCTCGATCGACCGGCGTGTGCTGGCGATGCTCTCCTTCCTCTCCGAGAAGGGCTATGAACTTCTGATCACCTCGATGCTCTGCGGCCGCGAAGCCTCGATCACAACCTCGGGTTACGTCTCTAACCACAGCTCCGGCTCGGCGGTCGACATCGCCGCGATCAACGGTCAGGTCATCACTGCGGCGACCCAGGGACCCGGTTCGCTGACCGACATCGTCGCCCGCGAGGTGCTGAGCCTCCAGGGCACGATGGTCCCGGACGAAGTGATCAGCCTGCTCGAGTACCCGCAGACCGCCGGTTTCGCGATGTCCGACCATGACGACCACCTCCACGTCGGCTACAGCCCGGCCGGCGACACGCCGGTCACCGGTGGGACTATCGCCGCAACACTCGGAGCCGCGCAGTGGCGCAAGCTGACCGAGCGCCTCGGCCAGATCAGTAACCCGGAGGTCGCGACCGCCCCCTCCGACAGCTCGCTGCCGGTCGCCGGGTCCGGCGAGGGCAACGGGAACTGACCGCCCCGCTGTTCGGCTTCGTCCAGATCGAGCTGGCCGGCACGCTCCGTCTGGAGAATGGCCGTTACCTCGACCGGCAGGGCGATCAACAGCGCGTCCTGGTGATCGAGGCCGAAGGTGCGTTGCCACCGGCCCGGCGCCGACGTCGCCGGCCGCGCCAGGTCAGCGGGACCGACCGTCAGCCACAGGTTGCGGTGACCACCGTGACCATGATCCGGGCCTTCGAACCGTTCAACTCGGAAGGCGAAGCCTCCGCCTGGCTCGAGACCCTCGACGGCGAGGTGACCGACACCCTGCTGGCGGAGATGCTTGCGACACTTGACCGCGCCCTGGCCGCCGAGGCGGCCGCTACCGGGCACGCATACGTGCAGGCGATCCGGGTCGACGACGTGATCGGAGCAAAGATCGGATACGGCGACGGCGACCGGCTGTCAGACGGTCTGTACCTCGAGGCGAGGGAGATCGACGCCCGCGGCGGGACCGCCAGTCCCCGGCGGGAACGGCTGACCCGCACCAGACCGCTGGCCAGGATCGCAGCGATCATCGGCGGCAGCGACCAGGCCCACGCCTGTGAGTTCCTGGTGCCACGCATTCGTTCGGACCTCGACGCCGGCCGGGCGATGAGCGCCGCCCTGACGATTGAGGTCGCGGTCCGCTCAACGATCCGTGAACTGGACACTGTCCTGGACGAGCCCGACCACGCCACCGACCTCGACCGGCTTGAGCAGCTCCTGCCCGAACTGACCGAACTGACCGACGCTGTACTGGCCGAGGGCCGGGCCTGGCCCGGTCTGGCCGCATCGTTGGAAGAGCCGCTCGCCCTGGCCGAGCGCGTGATGCGGCGGCGACGGGTTCTCGAGCAGTAGGCCGCGGCTGACCGTCGGCGACAGGCCGGTAACAATCGCCGGTTCAGGCGCGGCGGTGGAGTGGAGTGATGCCGAGACGCTCGAGCACGCTGTCCTGCTCGAGTGTGGTGGCGAGCAGATCGACCTCGAGTTCGATGCCCGGCACCGACGGCACGCCGATCACGAACAGGCCCGCCGCCCTGGCCGCGGCCGCACCGGACGGGGAGTCCTCCAAGGCGACCACACCGGGCCCGGGGACCACGCCGAGCTGGCGGCAGGCCTCGAGGTAGGCGTCCGGGGCCGGCTTGGCTTCGGGTACCTCGTGACCGCTGACCACGACGTCGAACGGCATGCCGGTCGCCGCAACCTCATGCGAACGCTCGATGAATCGCCGTGGAGAGTTCGAGACCAGACCGAGCGGAATCCCGGCCGGCCGCAGCAGCTCGATCAGCTCGAGCGCACCGACCATCGGGTCCACCCCTCCCTCGAGTTCGGCCAGCACGAGCCCGTTCAACTCCTCCATGATCTCCTTCTCACGGCCGACCTCGCCGAGGAACCGGCCGAGTTTGCGACCGGCGATCTTCTCGGAGGAACCGACCAGGGCGCGCTTGTGCTCGATCGTGAACTCGACGCCGCGGAGCTCGAAAAGGGTCTGCTCGGCACGGGTCCAGACCGACTCGGTGTCGAGCAGCAGACCGTCGTTGTCGAAGAGCACGGCTTCGGGATAGGCCATCCAGCCAGCCTAATGGCCGGCGCCCACGTCGGCGTTGATCCCGGGGAATGCGGATCGGAGTGATAATTTGAGCCGGGCCGATACATGCGGCACTTTGGCGGGTTACAGAGGGTTCAGTGGAAAACGGAACGCCACATACACGGGGAGAACAACATTCAGGGGAGCGGCCGTCGGCCTCGCTCGGGCAGATGCCTGCGCTGATGCTGATGATCCTGGTGCTGGCGATCTCGGTGCTCGGTCTCGCGACCGCCGCGCTCGCCTCCGGCTCTTCCGCGCAGCTGCCGCCGATGATCCTGCCGGGTAGTGCCTCCGCGAGCAGCGGCGACGCAGCGGCGTCGACATCGGAGCGCTGGATCATCGGGGCCCGCCCGGGTGCGGCGTCCAAACGGATTGCTGCTGCTGCCGGTGCCCAGCCGGTCGGCGGCCCCGAAGGGATCTACTCGATCGATCCTGACCGGGCCGAACGGTTCGCCGATCGCCTGCAGCGGGCCGGGGTCCTGGTCTTCGCCGAGCCGGACGTGCCGATGCTGCCCGCCGGCTACCCGGCCGAAGTGAACGGTGAGAGCCAGTGGTGGCTCAACCGGATCATCAACACGGTCGAAACCACCCCGCCGCCGGTCACCCCGAACAGCCCGGGCCTCGGGTTGGTCGAGGAATCGCTCGACCCGCTCCATCCCGACCTGGCCGAGGCCAACCTCGAGGGCGCGCTTTCAATCGGGCCGGTCGAGGACAGCCACGGCACCTCGATCGCCGCGATCGCCGGGTCACCGGCCGAAAGGAGTTCCGTCGGGGGCCAGAACATCGTCGGCGTCTGGCCGGGCATGAACATGACCCTTTTCCCGTCAGGAAACACCTGCCTGAGCGCGACCAAAGCTGTGTTGCAGGCCGCAAAAGCCCGGGTTCCGGTGATCAACATGAGCTACGGCTTCGCCGGGACCGACTGCTTCTCCCATTACGTCGCCACCGAGACCGCGGTCCGCGCCGGTGTGCTGCCGATCGCCTCGGCCGGTAACACCTTCAGCGACGGCGGCAACCTGGCGATGCGGCCCGCCTTCGATCCCCACGTGATCTCGGTATCGGCGGTTGACCGGGCCGACCTGATCGCTCCGTTCGCGACCAGGAACTCGAAGGTCGACATCACCGCCCCCGGCGACGGTTTATTCGCCCCGGTGGTCCAGCTTTCCGGGACGGGCGATGGCACCGCCCTAATCGATCGCACCTGGAGCGAAATCAGGGGAACCAGTTTCTCGGCACCGATGGTGGCCGCGGCGGCTACCTGGCTCAGTCAGGCCCGCCCCGGACTCGACGACCGCCAGATCGGGCGTGTGCTGACCGGGTCGGCGACCGACCTCGGCACGCCGGGACGCGACTCTGCCTATGGCGAGGGGCTGCTCAACGTGGACGCGGCTCTGGCGGCCAAGAGTCCGCCGGCCGACCCCCGCGAGCCGAACGACGACATCACCTGGATCAACGGCTCGCTGCTCACGAAGGCCTCCGGCGACGTCTGGAAGCCCAGTCTGAGGAAGAAGCGTGCCTGGGTCAACGCTACGCTGTCGCTGAACAAGGACGCCGCCGACGTCTACCCGGTCCGGCTGGCGCCGCGAAGCAGGATGCTGATCAAGGTGGCCCAGCTGCAGGGAGACGTGACCCTCAGGGTCTTCCGCCCAACCGCGCAAACGATTACGCGGACCGGCAACAAGGTTCTGGTTCGCTCGGACCGGGTCCGCCCGAAGACCGAAGGGGTTCTGGTCAAAAACAGCAAGGGTCAGGCCCAGGTCGTCTACGTCGCGATCACCCCCAGCTCGCGCCAGAGCGACGAATACATGCGATACCGTGTCTCGGTAGTCCGCCGGTAGCGGCGGCGGCCCATGCGTCGGCCGCCTTATTGAAGCCAGGCCCCCGGACCCTGACCACGCTCGCCTGGGGCAACGAAAAGGGGCGCCCGAAGGCGCCCCTTTCCAAACGTCAGACCGGCCTCGGGCCGGCGGCGGACCGGGCTACTTGCCCTGCCACTTCGGGCTGCGCTTGCCGAGGAAGGCGGAGATGCCTTCCTTGCCATCCTCGGTGAAGAAAACGGTCGCGAAGCCCTGCTTCTCGGCGTCGATGCCTTCGTCGGTGTCGCCACCGGTGAAGGACACCTTCTTGATCTGCTCGACCGCTACCGGTGCCTGGCCGGCCAGCTTGCGGCCCCAGTTGATTGCCGTGTCAAACAGCTCCTGATCGGGAACCACCCGGGTGACGAGGCCGAAGTCGAGCGCCTCGAGCGACGAGATCGGATCGCCGACCAGGTTCATCTCAAGAGCCTTGTTCCAGCCGACCAGCCGCGGCAGGCGCTGGGTGCCACCGAAGCCGGGAATGATGCCCAGCTTGATTTCCGGCTGACCGAATACAGCCGACTCGGCCGCGATCCGGAAGTCGCAGGCCATCGCCAGCTCGCAACCGCCACCGAAGGCGAGCGAGTTGACCGCGGCGATCGTCACTACACGGCCGCCGCCGAACTCCTTGAGCAGCTCGTGGCCCTCCTGGATCAGCTTGGCGCCACCTTCGGCGTCCATTTTGGTGAAGGCCTTGATGTCGGCTCCGGCAGAGAAAACGATCGGCATGGTCGAAGCGATCACCATCGCGCCGATCTCCTGGTTGGCCTTGACCTTCTCCCAGACCGTGCCGAGGTCCTCGATCACCTGGGGGGAGATCGCGTTCATGGGGGGGTTGGCCAGCCAGGCGATCGCGACGTCGCCGCGGGTCTCCAGCTTGACCTTCTCGGGCTGGTCACCTTCATCGGCCTGCGGGTAGGCGTAGAAGCCCTGGCCCGTCTTGAA
>Ga0105046_10007764_pt1 | contig 16871 bp, 5 predicted proteins | sample MAT03_FD_78385 | JGI IMG/M metagenome (GOLD analysis project Ga0105046, IMG submission 78385) | Freshwater microbial communities from Lake Fryxell liftoff mats and glacier meltwater in Antarctica - MAT-03 (megahit assembly) | ecosystem: Environmental > Aquatic > Freshwater > Ice > Liftoff...
ACTCGTTCAAGACAAACACACCGGCCTCAAGCCGGCGTCACCCCACGCCTCCCTAGCTCAGTTGGTAGAGCAGCTGACTCTTAATCAGCGGGTCGAAGGTTCGAGTCCTTCGGGGGGCACTTTAAACCGCGTTTCCAGCGTCCTAGAGGGGTCAGGTCGGGTCAAGAGCGGGCCCGGTTGACCGGCCCCCACGCGGGCCCCGAGCCCCCAGACCGGCCCCGGAAACGACCCGAGAACGAACCCGAGCCAGCTGCACAGGTGGGCTTGGATTGCCGCGATGCCAGCCCCCGAAGTTTCCCGCCTTTACACCCGCTATACGGGATCAGGGGCGAGATCGGCAACTCGGCTAGGACTTGTCGGCGGCTTGGCTCCTAGCCGGTTTACCGGGCCTTGGCGCGAGCCCAGCCTTCGCGGTGTTGCCGCGGGCATCCTTGGGTCTTCCGGGATCGGGGGGGCCAGTCGACTTCGCCGCTGCCGCGGACGGCGTGTCGGCCGGGAAGTGCGGCACCTCGACCCTCTCGCGCTCCGCCAGCGCGTTGAACAGGCTCAAACAGTGTGACCCGCCACGAGTGGGTGTGCCCGTATGCCGCGATTGAGCCGGCGACGGGGGTCAACGTCGCGTTGCAGGCCCCGCTGGTGAACACGCCGCCGATGGGCGTGTTCCTGGAACTGCTCGGCGCGGAGCTGGGGCCGATGGACCACGCGGTGCTGAGCATGGGCGGGGCGCGCCGGCACAAGAGCGGGACGCTTAAGGTGCCGGACAACGTCACGATCCCGATCCTGCCGCCTTTCAGCCCGGAGCTCAACCCGCTCGAACATCTCCGCGCCTATTTCAGGAGCCACCACTTCAGCTACCGCATCTTTGACGATTACCAGCATCTGCTGGACGCCGGCGCCGAAGCTTGGCAACAGCTCACCCCGGATCTGCTCCGCTCTGTCTGCGTCTGCGACTCCATCACGCCCGAGTTGGAGCGGTGATCCGAACAAGTGCGGCAGAGGGGATGAGCGGAGCGTTGGGTAAGGTCGGAGAGCCGGAGTGATTACAACGATGCTCGAGCTGGCCTGACACCGAGCGGCACCAGCTCAGGGCGGTGCGAAGGGAGAGACCACTCGGGCGGCAAGGGCCTTCAGGTTGGCACCTCGGAGCACGCCAGCGAGCATTTCGAGACGGTTCGTGAGGTCTGCGAGGAACGGGACGCCCCCTTGGCGGGGGGTGCTCAAGGGTTGCTCCTTCAACCGGTTCCGTCCTAACGACTGAGGATCGCTCGCGTCTGCTGCCCGCCGACCAGGAACAGCCGAGACTTCGCGCGGCTCAGCGTCGCGTAGAGCAGCTCGCGGTCGCGTCCCGCGTCGAACTCGTCCGTCCCCCAGAGATAGACGACGGGGGACTCCAAGCCCTTGAACCTCGAGGCGGTATCGACTCGCACCGCCCCGTTGGTCGCGGGCTCCTCAAAGGCCCACCTCGCCGGCCGCGGAAGAGGGCGGTCGCGAAGCAGCTCGTAGAACGCGAGGTGGTCGCGGCTCGGGACGAGCACCACGATCGACCGCGCCGGCACCCTCTCGACGTCGATGAGCGAGACCAGGTGGCTGTAGAGCTTCTTCACCTGGCTTCCCCGCGAAGGAGCATCGATCACCTCGACGGGTGCCCCCTCTAGCGGCGGCGGCTCTGTTTCAACCCCGGCGTAGTACGCGTAGGCGGCGTCGTGGATGTATCGCGTGTTGCGACAGTTCCGAGTGAGGAGGAACGGCTCGTCCTGGATCGGGAACGTCGACACCCGACGGTACACGGACTGGTTGTGGTCGTAGAAGATGAACAGCGTGCTGTCCTTCGGGTCGCGGAGGAGGAGCTCGATGGGGAACCAATACTCCTCGCCGAAGTCCTGCGCCTCATCGACGATGATGGCATCGAAACGCTCGGGGATTATCTCGGTGGCCATCGCAAGCGCATGGGGGAAGTGGACGTCGAACTTGCTCGTGCCGGGGTTGGCGTCCTGAGCGTCCCGGAGGAGGTCGAGCCCCGAGCGCTGGTTCGCCGCCCGGACGAAGCGGTCGCAGAGCTGGTGGAAGCTCATGGCGTGGAGGGTCGGTCGCTCCTCGAGGCAAGTGCGCAAGTGGTCTGCGAGCGGCCGGTTGTAGCACACGAGCAGCGTGTTCAAGCCCCGCCCGCTTAGCTCTCGCGCCTTCTCGACCGCGAGGAGGGTCTTGCCCGTCCCCGCGCCACCGGAGACGACCACGCGAGTCCGCCGGCCGAGCGCCCTCAGCACGCGGGCCTGGTCCTCTGTGAGCCGGATGTGCTCGCGGTCGTGCTCGATGAGCTCATGGCAGAGGAGGGGGCGGACCTCCCGCGGGGTGCAGAACAGGTCAGCGATGACCTTCATGCCCGCGGCACCCAGCCCCACAGGCGATCCGCTGGCCCAGAAGTCGAAGGTCCGGTCGATCCACCCCATCAGCGACTCGACGTCGGCACGCGTGCCGATGAACTCGCGACGCCTGTCCGCGGACAAGAGCGGCGTCACGTCGTCGAGGTCGGGAAAGAGAACCGCGTGCCCGAGCGTCGGCCGTAGGCTGAGCGACGAGAACTTGCTCGACTCGCTCAGGTAGCCTTGAAGAGCGTACTTCTGGCCTACCGCCTGGCGGAACGGGTCCTTGATGGAATGGGTCCGGCGCTTGCCGTCGATGGATTGCCAAGTCCCGGTGCCCACGTCGATGCGGACTCCACCGCCCTTCACTTCGATGACGAGTATCCCGCGGGTCTCGTCGAAGACGATGAAGTCGGTCTCGCCGTCGCGGGGCGTACCGTGCGGCGACACCCGCACCCACGGGAGCGAGAAGACGACCGTGCGGCGTCCCGAGAGCGTGTCGCGGCAGACGCGATACACCTTTGCTTCGGCGGCGGAGCGCAAGCTCGCGAGCTGCTCTTCTGAGAGCAGGGGGATCAGTTGCGTCACGCGTCTACCCCCTCGCCCACGATCTGAACACGCCGCGGGCTGTAGACGACGGACTCCCGGGCCGCGCCCTCAAGCTCGATATCGAGGTGCAAGAGCAGCCCCCGCTGGTGGATATTGGCAACCTTCCCGCGTCGCTTGCCGTCGATCAGGACGGTGGCACCCTTTGTCGGAGCGACATTGAGGCCGGACCCGCTCCGTTCGGTGCTGAAGTCCCGCCAGCCCGCGTCGAACCAATACTCGTCTACGAGCTCGGCGGGGTTCTGGATGGCGTACACCCGGGCACGGTCGGGTTCGAGGGCGAACTCGACAACATAGAGCCAGAACGACGCGTGCTCGTTCATGGCCTTGCGGAACTGGGACCGCGAGACCGGCACGCCGAAGTCGGACCAGGCCCCGCTCACGCCCTTGACCTCAATGTACCGCGCGAGCTGGCCGCCGGGGATGCGAGATTCGATGTCGTACCCCTCGTTGGCGTGGGGCATCTCCGTGGGGGAGCGACCTTGATCGCGCTCGTACCGGAGCGCCCGCTGCACGGCCGCCTGATCGACGCGGCGGCGATGTGACTGTCGCTCAGGTGACTCGGCATCCGACGACTCGCCCTGTTGTGCAGGCTCGACATAGGTCCGCGCACGCCCCCTGCGTTCACGAAACTCGTCGGAGTCTGCTCGCGGGCTGGCGGGGCCGGGTGGTGCGACCGAACTGCCGACGCTTGTCGAGTCGGCGGGATTGCGGCCGGGCGCCAGGGTGATCGGGCGAAGGCCCGGACGGGCCTGGCCTCCAGACGCGGGGTGTCGGAGCGGATCGGCGGAGTCCTTCTGCGACCCGCTCCCCGCGGCTGGCCAGGCGGAGCCGCTTCTTCTCGCATTGCCAGCGATCGAGTCGGAGGGCGAGCCCTCTTCATCTCCGTCGCCACCGGACGCGTCCCCGGTCGGGTCGCCCTGGTCCTGGGGTTCAGCCGTGTTTGGTGTCAAGTGCTCGTCTGTCGGTATCTCGGTGTCGCTCGCTGCTGACTCCACCTCCTCGGCGACCGGCACCTCCGAGTCGATGAGGCCATCTTCGCTGTCGTTGACCTCAGCAGTCACCTCCATGGCGGCCGGCATCGCCCTCACGTGGAGCTTGGTGAGGAGGCGTTCGATGGCTTCCGGCTCGGCGCGGAGCAAGGGGGCGAGGTGGGCTGCCATCCTGCCGAGGTCGTGACCGTCGATGCGAAGCTCGTTCGCGAGCACGGTGGCAATGCGCTCGTCCAGGACCTCGAGGGCCGCCTCGCTGGCGACCAAGGCGTTGCGGTGCGGGTCAAGCACGACATCGGACTGCCCCTCGCTTCCGCCGACCACCTTCTCCGTATCCGTCCACACGAGCGCGGTGTCGAGCCGCGAGACGGGCACGACCCCCAACCGTTCGAGAAACTGCTGGAGCGCGGGTTGCCGCACGGCGATGTCTGACGCGCTGAGTAGCCGCGTCACCCCGCATCGGAAGAGGGGGGAGCGGACGCGGCTCTCAAGGGTTCGGCATCGCAGTACAAACGCGGGATCGGTACTCGCGGCCTCGCGCACGGGGCGCTCGTAGACAGCCGACGAGAGAAGTCGCAGCCCGAAGGTCCGGGCGATAGCGGTTCCGATCGCGGGATCGACGAAGAGGATGTTCGCGGCCCGTGCACGCTCGGAGAGCCAGGGGGCATCATCAAGTACGGCCGCGGATGGGTCCGCAAGCGTGCCGCCCTCGAGCAGCACTGGGCTGTCGCGGAATAAGTCGTCCTCCCCGAGTTCCGCGGCGGCCAGGTACGCCTCCCGCAGCGCCTGCCGTTGTGCGTCCGGAACGGGGTGCGAGTGATGATCCCGTCGGATCTCATCGAAAACGTCCGCGTAGTCCCGAGCCTGCGGAGCGGCCGCTCTACCGAGCACGACAAGGCCCCGCTCAACGGCGGGCCGCTCCGAGCGGATCTGGGCTCTTCGCCCGAGTAGGCGCGAGGTCGAGTGCTCGAACGCGTGCGAGACGGGCCAGAGCCGGAAGTCCCGGTCGACCATGCACCGCCTTTCACGGAATCGAGCCCGGATCTCGGCGACGCGAGGGTCCCCCTCAAGTGACTGCGGGTCACCGGCGAACACCAGGCCGAGGTACTCGTAGACGCGAAGCAGGGTGGGCGTCAGGGCTTGGACAGGCACACCGCCTAGGTGTGCGGCAGCGACCACGTTTTCAAGGTGGTTTAGACCGTCTTCGAGTGCTGGATCGCTCCGAAGACCCATTCCCAGCTGCAAGCGTGTGATCCTGCCAAGTCGGCACACCGGCTTCACGCTACCCGCGAGATCGAGGGCGCTGCGGGCCAGCAGGTCCGAGGGCTTGAGGAATCGTGCACCGCTCCTGTGGAGGAGTTGGTCCGGGTAGTCGCGTGGTGCGGCCTGGAGCACCGGAAGCCACGCCCGACACGAGAGGGCGTCGCTGAGGAGCCACCCGGTTAGAGCCGTAGACGCGGGGCGGAGTAGGTCCGCGGCCGCCTGGACGTCCTTGAACTCGTCCCAGTGGTCGTTCAAGTACTCGGCTATGTCTGCGATCCGCTTGTGCTGGTCGTCCGGAGCGTCCGCGTCCTCGAGAAGTGCATCGATCGCCGCGACCACGTCATCCGCACGCGGCAGGCGGGCCATGCCGATCGCCTCGAAGAGCTCAAGCCAGAGGTCGGGCCGCTCGTCGTAGACCCTCCGGTCGGGGAATCCGACGCTTGACCCCAAGAGCGCCGACACGAACCCCGCCTCGGGGTGGTAGAGCTCGCACGCCGGACGGGCCCGGCCGTCGGTGCACTCGATCGGCACGGCGGCTCCGACGTTCCGCAGCAGATCCGCCATCTCTTCCGGCGACTCTTCCTCCTTCAGTGCTTGGAGTTCCTTACGCATCCAAAGGAGCAGGCCGTGGACGTCTTGCCGGGAGAGCTCGCTGAGGCGAGGCAAGAGCACCCGCGAGAGCAGACGGGCGCGGGTGAGCCTGGGCACGCCCAGCGACTGATAGAGCGGGAGCCAGCGGTCTTGCGGGCCGCAGTCGAGCAACCCAATCTCGGCGCCGATGGCGGGCAGGGCGTACTTGTCGGGGACGTGGTGGGTCTCGCCGCCAGCGAGCGAAACGAGCCGTCCAGACTGTGACGGGAACAGTCGGACCGTCCTCAACTTCTCGACGTGGTCGGGGAGAGCCCTGAGGTCCTTGATGCCCCCCGGTGTGGAGAGGTAGTCAAGGATGGGCTCCGCGTCGGCCCGGGACGGCACAATCTCCTCTTCACCTTCGGGCGCGACCGCGTGCAGCGTGTCGACAAGATCGCGCGGCGTGAGTCGCCATATCGCCCTGTCCTCGAACGCGGCGACGAACGCCCGCACCGCCTTGAGGAAGTCCTCGCTACCGCTGACCAGCGGCACCCCCGCGGCGGTGAGCGCCTTCGCGAGCCGCTGCGACTCGCCGCCCGCCGGGAGGAGCAGCGGAGTTCCCGCCGTACCCATCACGTGCTGACACCCGAACTGGTCCGGGACGAGCGGCAACTTCTGGATGGTCGCTTCATCGAGGTTGATCGCTGCCGCGTGGAGCGTGAGATAGGCGAAGACGGACCCGAGCCAGGTCTCGGAAGGCCAAGCCGCGGAACCGGGCTCCACACGCGCAACGCAGCCCGAGTCGTCTGGTTTGGGCAGCGCGGCGGACAGGTTCTGGAGTACGAGTTGTGGCGTTAACGTCAGGATCCGGGCCGCGGTCGAGTTCCGCAGCGCGGCGGCTTTCTGAAGGTCGGGGTCGATGAACCACGAGGCGTGCCTCGCGAAGATCGAGCGGGCTTCCGGTTCTGCTAGGCAGATGTGGGCGGCATCGCGGCCGAACGCTCGGAGCGTTCCGTCGGCCATGTGGGCGAGCGGTACGCCGAGGAGGTCGTCGATCTTGCCGTCCTCAACGCAGAACCTGAGGAGCGAGCGGACCCGTTGCGGCGCTCGAAGGCAGGGGCGGGGAGCTGACTCGAGCGACGTCTTCGGGTCGTTGGAGACGCGGAGGAGTTGTCGGAGCTGTGCCGGGGTGACGCGGTTGAGCCGCACGTTGGCCGCGAAGAAGCCTTCTTCGGCGAAGGTCGGGAGCGCGGGATTTGGAAGTGCGAAAGTGTCCGAAAGCAGCGCCTCCCGGAAGTCGTCGTCCGCGTGTGCGGGCGGCAGCGCCACCTCGTGCGGGAGTCGCCATTCGGCGCTGCCACCGGCGAGGACGCACTTCTCGTTCTTGAGGTGGGAGTAGACGGCCTTCGGGAGCCGGTCCGTGAGCGTCGACTCTCGCTGGGACACTCGCGGCCAGTGCGTATAGGGCGGAAGCCCTTGAGCGTGTGCCAGCCGACTGAGGTGGAGGCACACGCGGGTGGCCGCGGCGGCGCAGCAGTGATCGATCAGGAGTCGGTTCCACCTGACGCGGACCTCGGCGGCCCCGCCCGCGCCCTCGTCCTGGAACGGGCCCTGACGATCGGACTGGAGGTCGAAGAAGCCGTTGATGTGGCAACCCTTGATCGGCGAGTCAAGCGGCAGGGGAAGTCCGCAGTACACCCGGCCCGCGTACTCGGCGTTCGGCTCCGGCTGCAGGCGAACCGCCGCACCGGCCAGCGGCACCGCCTTCTCCTTGAGACGCATCATCTCTCGGGCGCAGAGATCGACCTCGCCGTTCGCGTCGACGAACAGCCCGTGGATCACGTAGAACCGGTGCGGTTCCCGCTCGCCACCGCCAGCAACGACCTCGATGTGGTGCTCGAACTCGGCGACGGCCGAGACCAGCTTGCCGGACCCGAGCAGGTTGAGGAGCTCGGCATGCTCCAGGGAGAGATGGTCGCGGACCATCTTCCGTGCGCTCTCCACCGCTTCGGTGTTCGTGGTCCTCGCGGCGAGCAGCGGATGGACCACGCCTTCGGCGTCTCGCCGGAGGAGTTCGACCTCCTGAACGCCCTTCAGGAACAGAAGGAGTTCGGCGATGCAGCCGTGGAGCCGCCCGACGATATCAAGAAAGTCGTCGGCGCTGAACGCCTCCTGCGAGATCTCGCTAGTAGCGGCGTCGGAGGGCAGGCGGAGTGGGAGCCGGAACACAGTCCCGTCCAGGGCGGGTGCACCCTTGCCGAGGCCGTAGGGGAGGAACGGGGCCAGGAGGTCGGGGCACCGCTCCCAGAGCTTGCCGATCTGCGGCCAAGCGGCGCCGGGCGCCGCCTCGGTTGCTCCCGACACGGTCTTCGCGTGCGGATCGAAGATGCCGAGGCGGGACCCTGTGAGGATGGCCGGGAAGTCGGTAACGTTGTAGACGGAGTTAAAGCCGAGCCCGAAGCGCCCAGTCTTGGTGGCGTCGAGCTCCTTCCCGCTCTGGCCGATGAGGCGGATGTGGCTCCAATCTCTTTCCGAGAAGACCGTGTCGTTCACGACGACAAGCGCTGGCCCCTGGAGGCGCATCATGCTGGGAGACGGGAGCCTGTCCGTCGAGTAGGTGTTCTCGTCGAGGACAAAGCGGACGACGCGGGATCCCGCATCATCGGCGTTCTGGATGAACTCCCGGACGATGCCCACGCCCTTCGGGTAGCTTCGGATAAGGCCGTGCAAGCGGGTAGTGAGGGGCTCCCGTTGAGCGAACTCTTCCTGTCCGATGTCGCGGGGATCAATCACGAACGCACCACCTCGGAAGCGTGTCGGGCTGCGTGCAGGATACCCACTCCCGGACTAATAGGCGGTTGAGCGGCCGCGTGCCATCATCGCGGAAGGGAACCATCCGTTCTCCCCCGTGCCGCTTCGATGTGCTGGCGAGCCGCGCGTACTCAGTCCGGGCCGCTGGAACTACTGCTTGGGATAGTTGAGCGGACCCGTTCTGAGCTGAGCGTTTGGGGTATGCCCTCGTCTTCTCAACAACTCGACCCTAGGAGACTCTCTACCGGATTTCAACGCCGCCCTTTAGCTGATTTCAGACCGTAGGCTGCCCACACGACTCGCTCTACGGGCGTCGCTGCATCTCTCCGCAACGAAAGCACCCTTGAGACCGCCCAAGCGATCCTGGGGCGCGGCTCTTGCAGGACGACCTCGCTCTGCGACCGCGGCATGACGACGTCGCCTTCGGGAAATCGAAAGGATTGCGTTCTGAGCGGACGTCTTTTCCCGCCGGGACTCGCCAACACGATGGCCGGATTGGGACCGTTGACTTCACTCCGTCGGTGCTGCCCGAACCTGGAAAACGAGGCGGCCTGTCCCAGTTACAATGCCCCGACACAGCGAGGGTCATCGCTCGGGATCGGTAGCGCTCTGGACCAGTTGCCGCATGGACACGTTCCCTACACACCCCGACGCCAGGCCAGGTCTGCGTGCGGCAACATCGCCACCGACTCCCGGACAGGTCGTTCGAGTGCGGTCCCGCACCTACTTGGTAGAGTCTTCCGAACAAGAACCGACCTCGCGGGGCGGAGCTCGGGTCCGCATGGCCTGTCTCGATGACGACGTTCAAGGTCAACCTCTGGAAGTCGTCTGGGATCTGGAACTTGACACCCAGGTGCTTGGTCACGAAGTCTGGAAAACGATCGGGGCCAAGGGTTTTGACAATCCGCGGTACTTCGCCGCGTACATCCACACTCTCCGCTGGAACTGCGTCACTGCCACAGATCCGAAGCTGTTCCAGTCTCCCTTTCGCGCAGGCATCCGCATCGACGCCTATCAGCTCGAACCCCTCCGCAAGGCGCTCGTCCTGCCTCGCGTCAACTTGTTCATTGCCGACGATGTGGGCCTCGGCAAGACCATCGAGGCCGGTCTGATCGCTACCGAACTCCTTCTGCGGCGACGGGCCCGCGAGGTCGTCGTCATGTGCCCGCCGTCCATGGTCTCACAGTGGAAAGACGAGCTTGAGACCAGGTTCGGCCTCACCTTCGAAGTACTTGATCGCGAGTACGTCAAACGCGTTTGCGAAGAGCGCGGCTATGCCACCAACCCTTGGGACACGTTCCCCCGGTTCATCGTGTCGCACAAGCTGCTCATCGATGAGGCCTACGCGACCCCGATGGTAAACTGGCTCGGCAATCTCCGCCCCGGCTCGCTGCTCATCTTTGACGAGGCCCACTACGCGGCCCCGTCCAGCGGGGCTCGCTATGCCGTCGACTCGCAGATCACCCGAACCGTGCGCGAGGTCGCTCCGCGCTTCGAGCACCGGCTCTTCCTCTCCGCCACCCCGCACAACGGGCACTCCAACAGCTTCTCCGCCCTGCTCAACCTCCTTGACCCGCAGCGGTTCGTCCCCGGCGTGCCCGTGGCTCCCAGGAACCTCCGCGACGTCATGGTCCGGCGGCTCAAGGATGAAATCCGCCAGCTGGAGGGCGGCTTCCCAGAGCGGCAGGTCGTGCAGGTGGACCTGCCGCGGGACATCGGCATCGTCGCCCTCCCGCCCGAGACGCCCGCCCTGCGACTCTCCACACTCCTCGACGAGTACCGCAAGGTCCGTCAGTTGCGACTGGCCGATGCAAGCAAGCGAAAGCAGGCCGAGGCCTCGCTGCTCATCTCCGGGCTCCAGCAGCGGCTGCTCTCGTCCGTGGAGGCGTTCGCCCGCACGCTTAAGAAGCATCGTCAGACCATGGAGAAGGTGTGGGCCGTGCCGATCGGCGCGTCCCCCACGGCGGTCCGCGCCGTGCACCAGGGTCTCCTCATCGGATCGCTCGACAGCGATGACGAGCTCGCCGAGATGCCGGAGAGCGACCGGGCCGCGCTCGAGGATGCCGCCGTTGCCGCGGCTACCGAAGGCACCGCCGGAGATCGCGCCGCGGCCGACATCGGCCGGGAGAAGGCCCTGCTCGCCGAGATGGAGAGCGTCGCCGAGGGCGGTCGCGGCCGAGCGGATGCCCGCGTGCAGTACCTCGTCGAGTGGATCAGGAAGAACCTGTGCCCGGGCGCGCGACTCCCCGGCATTCCCTGCCCCAGACCCGGCGAGAGGTGGACCGACCTGCGTGTCCTCATCTTCACCGAGTACGAGGACACGAGGCGCTACCTCGTGAGCCTGCTGAGCGCCGCGATCGCCGATACCGACCGGGCGGACGAGCGAATCGCGGTGTTCACCGGCTCCACACCCTCCGAGAAGCCCGGCACCAGGTCGGCACAGCCGACGAGGGAGTCGATCAAGCGGGCCTTCAACGCCCCGCCGGACGAGCACCCCGTGCGCATCCTCGTCGCCACCGACGCCGCACGCGAGGGGCTCAACCTCCAGGCCCACTGCTGGAACCTCTTCCACTTCGACGTGCCCTGGAATCCCAGCCGGCTCGAACAGCGCAACGGCCGCATCGACCGGAAGCTGCAGCCGTCCGGCACCGTCCACTGCCACTATTTCGTCTACACGCAGCGTCCGGAGGACCGCATCCTCAAGGCGCTCGTCCGCAAGACCGAGACCATCCGCCGCGAGCTCGGGAGCCTCGCCCAGGTCCTTGAGACACGCATCGCCGAGACGATCCGGGGCGGCATGGGGCACGACCGGATCGAGCAAATGGAGATGGACATTCGGGGGGCCGACCTGGACGGTGACAGGAAGGCCGTTGCCGCCGAGGAGCTGGACGTTGCGCGGGAACGGCGCGAGGACCTCAAGAGGGAGATCGACACGCTCCGTGCCCGCATCGACACGTCACGGCAGTGGATCGGGCTTGACAACGACCAGCTTCGCGAGGCGCTCTCCTGCTCCCTCGAGATCATGCACGCGAAGCCGCTCGAGCCCGCAAGCACGCCGGCCGACCAGCCGGCACGCTTCGAGTTCCCCAACATCGACGTCCGCCATGGCGGCGACCCCGGCTGGGCCGGTACGCTCGACACGCTCCGCGCGCTGCCCAGGGACGGCGTCAGGAACTTCCAGTGGCGTCGGGAGTCGGCCATCCGACCCGTCGTCTTCGATTCGCCCGCGGGCATCGACGATGATGTCGTCCAGCTCCACCTCGAGCACCGCGTGGTCCGGCGGCTCCTCAGCCGCTTCACGGCCCAGGGCTTCGTTCATCTCGATCTCTCTCGCGCCTGCATGGCCCAGAGCGCCGATGCCATCGCCCGCGTGGTCCTGCTCGGCCGGCTCTCGCTATACGGCCGGGGCGCCGCACGCCTCCACGAGGAGGTCGTGACGGTGACGTCCCGCTGGGCGGAGGCCGCCGGCAGGCGAACCCCCCTCTCGCCCTACGGTCGCGACGCCGAGTCGAAGACGATGTCGCTTCTGGAGCGGGCCCTCGAGCCTGGCAGCGGCCCGCCCATCAGCGAGACCATCCGAAAGCGGCTCGCGGCCTCCGTGCCGGCCGACATCGAGGACCTGCTCCCCCATCTGAAGACCCGTGGCGACGACGCCGCGGCCGAGGCCAAGGCCGCTCTCGCCGAGCGAGGTCGGCTGGAATCCGAGGGGATGAGGAAGGTCCTCGAGGACCAGAAGAAGCGGGTGCTGGCCCAGTTCGGCAAGCACGCCGACGAGGATCAGCTCAAGTTCGACTTCCCCGACGAGAAGGAACGCCGGCAGCTCCAGCAGGACCGTAAGGCCTGGCAGCGCTTTCTCGACAGCGTGGACGAGGACCTCACCGCCGAGCCTGCCCGGATCCGCGACTTTTACACCGTCACCTCGACTCACATCCAGCCGGTCGGCCTCGCTTACCTCTGGCCAGTCACCGGCTGAGCCCGGGCCCGCCCGACGCCGCATCCACACTCCTCATGTCCACCGACCCGTACATCAAGGACCACCAAGCCTGGCTCGGCGCCCTTCAGCCCGATGGCTTGGTTGTCTCTCCCGCGGCCCTCGTCGACGCGCAGGCCATCCTCAACACGCGGGGAATCGAATCCCAGCAGCGGTTCGTCTCGGCTCTCGGCGTGATCAAGCACGCTGACGACGAGGACCAGCCCGCCATCACCGACTTTGCGCACTTCGCCCGCACGTTCCTCGATTGGCCCGACGAGTGCCTGTTCTCGGCCGGCGATCCCGATCGACCTCTTCTTGATCGATTCACCGTCGCGCTTCCCGCCTTCGGCGAGACCCTCGCCGCCGATCTGGCCTTCCAAGACCCCGAGTCCAAGGACCCCGCCAACCCGTGGATAATCCTCGTGCAGGTCGTCGACCGCGGCGTCGATCTGGATAGGGAGACGACGGGCGACGATGCCGGGGCCTCCGGTGGGGGCTGGACCGCCTCCCCGAGCCGCCGCTTCGAGCGTCTGCTCCGCGAATCGGGCGTGCCCATCGGCCTGCTGTGCAACGCCACGCACCTCCGCCTGATGTACGCCCCACGCGGCGAGAACGCGGGCAGCATCACCTTCCCGGTCGCCTTCATGGCCGGCGTCGCGGGCCGCCCGATCGTCTCGGCCCTCGAGCTCCTGCTCCACCAGACCCGGCTCCTCACCGGCCCCGCCGAGTCCCGACTCCCCGCGCTCCTGAGGCGCAGCCGCGAGTTCCAGGCCCGCGTCTCCGTCGAGCTCGCCCAGCAGGTCATCGACGCCGCCTTCGAGCTCCTCCGCGGCCTGCAGGCCGCCAATGGACACTCCAATGGCGACCTGCTCAAGGACGTCCTCGTCAAGGAGCCTTCCAAGGTCTACGAGGGCCTCCTCACCGTCCTCATGCGCCTCGTGTTCGTCCTCTACGCCGAGGACCGCGGCCTAATGCCCGGCGGCTCGCTCTATCAGCAGCATTACTCAGTCCACGGCCTCTTCGAGCGGCTCCGGGGCGACGACGAGCGGAACCCGGACACCATGGACCAGCGTTATGGCGCCTGGGCCCACCTCCTCGCCCTCTTCCGCGCCATTTATGGCGGCTGCAGGCACCCAGACCTCGCCATGCCCGCCCGCGACGGGTACCTCTTCGATCCTGGGCGGTTCCCGTTCCTCGAGGGTCGCCCCACGACGGCGTCCCTTCCAGGCAGCGTGCCCCTCGTCCCCGACGGCACCCTGTTCCGGGTCCTCCGCAAGCTCCTCATCCTCTACGGCGAGCGTCTCTCCTACCGAACCCTCGATGTCGAGCAGATTGGCTCGGTCTACGAGGTCATGATGGGCTTCGGCGTCGGCATCGCGGCCGGGCCGTCCATCGCGATCAAGCCCAAGAAGACGCACGGCGCGCCCGTGCCGATCAACCTCGAGGAACTCCTCAAGCAGCCCGCCGCGGACCGAGCAACGTGGCTCAAGGCCGCCACCGATCAGGAACTCTCCGACAAGCCCGGCGTGGCGCTCAAGGCGGCCAAGACCGTGGACGACCTGCTCGCCGCGTTGGAGCAGGGCAAGAAGATCGCCCGCTCCGCCACGCCTGCGCCCGTGCCCACCGGCGAGATGCTGCTCGTCCCTTCCGACGAGCGTCGGCGAAGCGGCAGCAATTACACGCCGCGCTCGCTCACCGAGCCAATCGTCCGCAAGACTCTCGAGCCCGTCCTCAGGCGGCTGGGCGATGATGTGACGGCCGACCAGATCCTCGAACTCAAAGTCTGCGACCCGGCCATGGGCTCGGGCGCGTTCATGGTCGAGGCGTGCCGCCAACTGGCCGAGGTGCTCGTCAAGGCGTGGCACCGGCACAAGCAACTTCCGACCATCCCGCCAGATGAGGATGAACTGCTTTACGCCAAGCGGCTCATCGCTCAGCGGTGCCTTTACGGCGTGGACAAGAACCCGATGGCCACGGACCTGGCCAAGCTCTCCATGTGGCTGGCCACGCTCGCCCGCGACCACCCATTCACCTTTCTTGACCACTCCTTCCGCGCTGGCGACTCGCTCGTGGGCCTCACCAAGGCCCAGATCGCCTCGTTCACGTGGGAGCCGGGCGGCGGTGTTCAGAAGTCGCTTTGGGCTCAGCTCATCGAGCCGCGGATCGAGGCCGCGCTGGCGGCACGCCGCGAGATCCTAGTTTCTGGCGACTTCATGAACCCGGAGACCAAACGTCAAAAACTCGCCGTGGCCGACGAGCAACTCGGCCTGGTTCGTTTCATCGGCGACCTCGCCGTCGCCGCGCTCTTCGCGGGCGTCAAGCCCAAACAGCGCGTGGAGAAGCGGCAGGAGTACCTCCAGCAACTCACGGCGTACCTGGGCGATCGGTCCAAGCTCGGCTCCGGCAGTGCGGCAGGTGACATCAGCAAGCGACCGCAGAAGCCCGTCGATGCCATGAAGGCCGGAGAGAAGGGCGTCACGCCGTTCCACTGGGAGATCGAGTTCCCCGAGGTATTTGGGCGGGAGAATCCGGGGTTTGATGCGATTGTGGGAAATCCACCATTTCTTGGCGGCACTCGTGTGTCAAGTGAGTTCGGGATGGGCTATTTTAATTGGCTCACCGACACGTTTCCGCCAGCAGGACACCTGTGTGACTTGGTCGCGTACTTCCTCCGACGAGCGTTTGGGTTGCTCCATCGCGGTGGTTGTTTCGGCCTGATCGCCACGATCACTGTGGCGCAAGGTGATACGCGCGAGGGCGGCCTCACCCAGATCCTCTCTGCGGGTGGAATAATCTTCTCCGCACAGACCCGCTACAAGTGGCCTGGCGAGGCTGCCGTGACCGTGTGTGTCGTCCATTTCTGCAACGGTCAAGCTTCAGAGCCGGTGCTCGATGGCAAACGGGTATCGAGGATTAGCGCTTACTTGGTCGAAGGTGAACAGGACGGGTCACCACATCGGTTAGCGGCGAATCCATACTTTTCCGCTGGCAGCAAAATATATGGGCAGGGGTTTGTGTTCGACGATAGCGACCCAGATGCAAATCCTACGTCTGAGATGACACGACTCTTCTCTGAGGAGCCCAAGAGCAAGACTCGTGTGCGACCATATATGGGCGGGGAGGAAATCAACTCGCTTCCCTCTCCGCATCCCATCAGATACGTCATCACTGCCAGCGACCTAGAGACGGAAGCCGATCTGATGGCGTTTCCGCGACTTGGCGAAATCATCCGCAGCAGAGTCAAGCCAGAACGCGATAAGCTGGGCAACAACCCCAATAATGTTCCGCTGCGCCGCCGTTGGTGGGCGTATCAGGCCCACCGACCGGAGCTGTATGCCAAGCTCGAAGGCATGCAGTCAGTCATTGTCAACTCCCAAGTAAGCTCGCACTTGGTGTTCGCTGCGTGCCCCACTAATTGGGTCTTCGCCCACACGGTAAATCTCTTCTGCCTTGAGACATACGCGGGATTTGTTTGCCTCCAGGCACGTCCGCATGCGCTGTGGGCTAAGTTTTTCGCCTCTTCCCTCGAAGACAGGCTCCGCTACACCCCCTCCGACTGCTTCGAGACCTTCCCCTTCCCCGAGAACTTCGAGACCAATCCGCGGCTGGAGGCGGCGGGGCAGGCGTACTACGAGTTCCGGGCCGCGCTGATGGTGCGGAACAACGAGGGGCTGACCAAAACCTACAACCGCTTCCACGACCCCGAGGAGACCAGCCTCGACATCCTGCAACTTCGCGACCTGCACGCCACCATGGACCGCGTCGTCCTCGACGCCTACACCTGGACCGACATCCCAACCGCCTGCGAGTTCCTGCTCGACTACGAGGAGGACGATGACGACGACGCCAGCGCCGCCACATCGGGCGCATCCTCCGGCAAAGGCCGCAAGAAGCGCAAGCCCTACCGCTACCGCTGGCCCGACGCCGTGCGGGATGAGGTGTTGGCTCGCCTCCTCGCCCTCAATGCCAAACGCGCGGAGGAAGAACGCCTGACCGGCGCGGCGGCGGCAGCCAAAGGCAAGCCCGCCAAGGCCAAGAAGGCCGCCGCGACAGAAGGCGCGGCGGGGGGGTTGTTCAAGGAGGCGTAGAGTCTGCCCATGAGCAGCCCCCCGAAGTACGTCCTGCAGGGTTCTTTCGATGTCCCCGCCGAGAAATGGGCCGAGGCAAAGACGGAGGTTCGCACCGAGCTCATCAAGAGGGCTAAGCAGCGGGCCATGATCCCGTATTCGGAGTTGGTAGCGCTAGTGAACGCCGTCAACTTCAAAGCACACGACCAGCGGCTCTTCGCGATGCTCG
>Ga0105046_10007765_pt1 | contig 16869 bp, 15 predicted proteins | sample MAT03_FD_78385 | JGI IMG/M metagenome (GOLD analysis project Ga0105046, IMG submission 78385) | Freshwater microbial communities from Lake Fryxell liftoff mats and glacier meltwater in Antarctica - MAT-03 (megahit assembly) | ecosystem: Environmental > Aquatic > Freshwater > Ice > Liftoff...
TCAGGTCCGTAAGGCTGGTCAGCGCCAGGTCGGATGTCGTAGTTTTCCGCTCGACCTAATGCGGGTTGGCGGAATTGGGCCAGCGGCAAGGAGCCTGCGTCGGCATCGCGCTGGCTTTGGTCGCGATCGTCCCCTTCGGTCGGCATGTCGGCGCTTTCCGGCTCGCTTCAGAAAGTTTCCGACCGACCGGGGGAACTCCAACGCCGCAGACGCGTTTAGCGGGTGGTGTCCGAGTGCCGGCGGTGAGGTCCTGCTGACAACGTGGTGGCGCCCGCAATAATGACTGGAGGCATACCATGAATGCTGTGGACATATCGTGAAAGGCGGCGAGCTGTTCGCAAGATGCCTCGAGAACGAAGGGGTCGAATTCATCTTCGGGTTGCCCGGCGAGGAGAACATCGACCTGCTCGATGCGCTTATCGACAGTCCGATCCGCTTCGTGCTGACCCGCCACGAGCAGGGCGCGGCGTTCATGGCGGATGTCTACGGTCGGTTAACGGGCCGGGCCGGTGTCTGCCTTTCGACCCTCGGACCGGGCGCGACCAACCTCGTTACGGGAGTCGCCGACGCCAACATGGATCGCGCTCCGGTTGTCGCGATCGCCGGTCAGGGCGCAACCACCCGGATGCACAAGGAAAGCCACCAGATCCTCGATCTGGTGAACCTGTTCGAGCCAATCACAAAGTACTCGACCCAGATACGCGCGCCCGAAATCATCCCCGAGATCGTGCGCAAGGCGTTCAAGACGGCGCAATCCGAGAAGCCCGGCTGCAGCTTCATCGACTTTCCCGAGAACATCGCAGGGGCCGAGGTCGGAGACATGCCCCCGCTGAAGGTGCAGTCCGCCGCTACGCCGACCGCGCCGGCCGGCAAGTGCGCCCAGGTTGCCGAGATCATTTCGAGAGCAAAGGCGCCGATCATCATGGCCGGCAACGGCGTGGTGCGCGAGCGCGCCTCCGGGGCGCTGATCGACTTCGCCGAGAAACTCAACGTGCCGGTTGCGACCACCTTCATGGCGAAGGGGGTGATCCCGTACAGCCACCCGCTGTGCCTCGGCGCGATCGGCCTGCAGGCGCGTGACTACGTCGCGTTCGGCTTCCATCAGGCGGATCTGATCATCTGCGTCGGCGTCGACATGGTCGAGTACCACCCGCGGCTGTGGAATCCCGATCGCGACAAGATGATCATTCATATCGACGAAAGCCCGGCCGAGGTCGATGCGCATTACATTCTCGAGGCTGGGGTTGTCGGCGCGATCTCGGACTCGCTGAGCCGGATCGCGGCCAAGGCGCTGCGACGGACAAGCTCCGGCGGCCACAAGCTGCACGACATCATTACGCGCGAGATCGGCGAGTTCCGCGACGATACGGCGTTTCCGGTCAAGCCGCAGAAGATCATCTGGGACCTTCGCCAAGCGCTCGATACGGAGGACATCGTCATCTCCGACGTCGGCGCCCACAAGATGTGGATCGCGCGGATGTACCAGGCTGAGGCGCCGAACACCTGTATTATCTCGAACGGCTTCGCCGCAATGGGCATCGCGCTGCCGGGCGCGATCGCCGCAAGGCTGGCGCTGCCGGAACGCAAGGTGGTGGCTGTCTGCGGCGACGCCGGCTTCCTGATGAACTGTCAGGAGATCGAGACGGCGCTGCGCATGAAGCTCGATATCGTGGTGCTGATCTTCAACGACTCGAAATACGGGCTTATCGAGTGGCATCAGCTCCGCCACTTCCAGCGCTCGACTGAGATCGCGTTCAACAATCCCGACTTCGTCATGTTCGCCGAGAGCTTCGGCGCGAAGGGCTACCGGATCGAGCGCACAGAGGACCTGCTGCCAACTCTGAAGACTGCGCTCGGCGACGGCACCGTCTCGATCATCGACTGTCCGGTCGACTATGCCGAGAACATGAAGCTGACCGCCAAGCTCGGCAGCCTCGTCTCGCCGATATGAGGATGGACCGATGAAGCCCTTCACGTTTCAGACTACGCGCTCGCTCCTCTGCGAAGTCGGCGCGACCGCAAAGATCGGCGAGATCATGGCCGGTCGCGGTTGCCGCAAGGTCGCGTTCGTGACCGACGGGATGATCCTGAAGCTCGGCCTTGCCGAGGCGGCGCTCGACAGCTTGCGCAAGGCCGGCGTCGACGTCTGGATCTTCTCGGAGGTGGTCGCCGACCCGCCGGAGGCGATGATCCTCGGCGCGGTCGAGGCGGCACGGGCCGAGGGCATCGACGGCGTCGTCTCCGTTGGTGGCGGCAGTTCGCTCGACACGGCGAAGCTGATCGCGGTGCTTGTAGGGTCCGAGCAGCCGCTCTCGGCCATGTACGGCGTCGGCCTCGTCGAGGGTGACCGCCTTCCGCTGGTGCTCGCACCGACGACAGCTGGCACCGGCTCCGAGGTGACGCCGATCTCGATCGTGACGACCGGCGCCTCCGAGAAGAAGGGGGTGGTGGCGCCGCAGCTGCTGCCGGACTGGGCGATCCTCGACGCCGAACTCACCGTCGGCCTGCCGGCGGCGGTGACCGCGGCGACCGGCATCGACGCGATGGTGCACGCCATCGAGGCCTATACCTCGAAGGTGAAGAAGAATGTTGTGTCGGACTGCCTCGCCCGGCAGGCGCTTGAACTGCTCGGCGGCAACATTCGCACAGCATGCCACCAGCCGCAGGACCGGGACGCCAGAGGGGCAATGCTGCTCGGATCGATGCTCGCCGGCATGGCCTTCGCCAATGCGCCGGTTGCCGCGGTCCACGCGCTCGCGTATCCGCTCGGCGGGCATTTCCACGTGCCGCACGGGCTCTCGAACGCGCTCGTGCTGCCCCATGTGCTCGCGTTCAACATGCCCGAGGCCGAGGCGCTCTACGCCGAGCTCGCGCCAATCGTCTTTCCCGAACTTGCCGGCAAGCCTGCCGCCGCACGGGCGAGCGGCTTTGTCGACTCGCTCATGGCGCTCGGCCCAGCGCTCGGGATGCAGACCCGCCTGAGTGAGGTTGGGGTCAGCCACAACAACCTGCCGATGCTGGCTGAGGATGCGATGAAGCAGTCCCGCCTCCTCGTGAACAACCCGCGCGAGATGACCTACGAGGCGGCGCTCGAGATCTACGAGGCAGCCTTGTGAGTGCGGGACATGTCTGACGGCTTCAAGACCGGCAACCCGTTTCTCGATGCGTGGTCGTCGGCGCTCGTGCAAGGATCCGAGGTGATGGCGTCCAAGGTCGGCGGCGGCATGGACTGGACGGAGACAATGCGCGCGGCTGAGGTCAACTGGAAGCTGTGCCAGCGGCAGGCCGAGGACTGGATGAAGGCCGCCGGGCGGCAGATGACGCCTGCCGGAGGTTCCGATGCTCTCGACGGGATAGCCGAAGAGACGCTGCGCCGCATGCTCGACCCGACCCAGTTCTTGTCGGCGGGGACGGACGAGGTGAACCAGGCGATCCAGCGCCTTGTCGAAGGTCCTGAGTTCACCGACATCGGCACGCTGGAGCGGCAGGTGCTCAAGGCCACCGGGGAATGGATGGCCCTGCGCCAGGCCAGTGCAGCCTTCAAGGCGATCACCGCTGCGGCTTGGACGCGGGCCTTCGCCACGTTCTCGCAGGCGACGATGGCCGATCACTCCCTGATGACGCAGGGTCCTCGGGCGGTGCTGGACCGCTGGCTGAAGGTCGCCAACGAGGAGCTGATCCGCACGCAGCGCACCGAAGCGTTTCTCAAGGCTCAGCGCAATCTGTTGACGGCCGGCGTCGACTACCGCCTAAAGGAGCGCGCACTTGTCGAGCTCTGGTGCGAGACGCACTCGATTCCGACGCGGACCGAGGTCGACGACGTGCATCGGACCCTTCACGACCTGCGCTCCCAGATCCGCGACCTAAAGTCCAGGCTGGCGGCGGACGAAGCGAGGCCCCCGCCTGCAGCGCCCCGCCGCAAGTCAGCGACCAAGAAACAAGCCTGAGAGGCCCCGACATGCCAGATCAGACCTATCGCCCCGATCAGGCCTGGCGCGAGGCGCTGGAGTTCGGCGCCCACCTCGCGCACAGCGCCGAAGCGCTCGGCCGCATCCGCGACGAGGATGTCGATGTCGGGGCGACTCCCAAGACCGAGGTCATGCGCGTCGAGAAGGTCACCCTGAGCCGCTACACGCCGCTTGAGGGCGTCGAGGTCAAGACCGGTCCGGTGCTGATCGTCTACGGTCTGGTTGGCCGCTACACCATGGCCGACCTGCAGGAGGACCGCTCGCTGGTGCGCAACCTGCTTCGCCGCGGTGTCGACCTCTATGTAGTCGAATGGGGCAATCCGACGAGAGCCGACCAGTTCCTGAGCATGACGGACTACATCGACTGGTTCCTCGACGATTGCGTCATGCGGATTCGCCAGGACGTCGGCGTCGACAAGGTCACGCTGCTCGGCATCTGCGAAGGCGGCACCTTCTCGACGCTCTATGCCGCACGGCACGCCGAGAAGGTGCAGAACCTCATCCTGACGATCACGCCGATCGACTTTCACGCCGACATGGACGATCCCGACGTGGCCCACGGGTTTCTCAACGTCTGGACCCGCAATCTCGAGAATCGGGACATCGAGCGGCTGATCGAGGCATTCGGCAACCTGCCTGGCGAGATCATGGCCTCGGTTTTCCAGATGCTGACGCCGGTGCGCAACCTGACGAAGTACAACATCGACCTTCTCGACCTTGCCGGCGACGACAAGAAGCTGCTGAATTTCCTGCGGATGGAGAAATGGCTGGCCGATCGGCCGCACCATCCGGGAGCCGCGGCACGGCAGTGGCTGATCGATCTGTACAAGGAAAACCGGCTGGTCAAGGGAACGTTCGAGCTCGGTGGCGAGGCGGTCGACCTCCGGCGTCTCACTATGCCGATCCTCAACGTCTACGCGCTGCAGGACCACATTATCCCGCCGCCCTGCGCGAAGGCGCTCGGCCCGCTCGTCGGAACCGAGGACTACACCGAGCTGGCGCTGCCGGGCGGACACGTCGGGGTCTATGTCAGCAGCAAGTCGCAGGGCATCGTCGGCGATACGGTGTTCGACTGGCTGATCGAGCGGCAGTGATGCAGGGCAAGGTCGTCAGCGGCTCCGATGCAGTGTCGGTCATCCGCGACGGCGACACGGTCTGCATCTCGGGCTTCGTTGGCGCCGGCACGCCCGACGAGCTGCTGATTGCGCTCGAAGACCGCTTTCTTGCCACCGGCCAGCCGCGCGATCTCACCTTTGTCTTCGCCGCTGCCCCCGGAGACGGCAAGGACCGCGGCTTGAACCGGCTCGCGCATGACGGGCTGGTGCGACGCGCCATCGGAGGGCACTGGTCGCTTGTGCCGAAGCTCGCTGCGATGGCGGTCGAGAACCGCATCGAGGCTTATAACCTGCCTCTCGGCGTCGTCTCTCAGCTCTACCGCGAAATCGCCGGCGGCAAGCCCGGCATGCTGTCGAAGGTCGGCCTGAGGACCTTCATTGACCCAAGGCAGCGCGGCGGCCGTATCAACGAGCGCACCACCGAGGATCTCGTAAGTCTTCAGGTGATCGACGGCGAGGAGTGGCTCTTCTACCGCTGTTTTCCGATCCACGCCGCCCTGCTGCGCGCCACTACCGCCGACCCGCGTGGCAACGCCACGATGGAGCGCGAGGCGTTGAAGCTCGACGCCACCTCCGCCGCTATGGCCGCGCATAACTCCGACGGCGTCGTCATCGTTCAGGTCGAACGCATCGCCACTACTGGCTCTCTCGCCCCGAAGCGCGTTCTCATCCCGGGGGCTCTGGTCGACTGCATCGTCGTGTCGGAGCCGGAGAACCACCGCCAGACCTACGCAACCACTTACAACCACGCCTTCTCCGGCGAATTGCGGGTGCCGATCGACCGGCTGCCTCAGATGCCGCTTGACGGGCGCAAGGTCATCGCCCGGCGCGCAGCACTCGAGCTGCCGATCGGCGGCGTCGTCAATCTCGGCATAGGCATGCCCGAGGGCGTCGCGTCCGTCGCCGCCGAGGAAGGGATGCTCGAGCACGTCACGCTGACCGCCGAGCCCGGCGTGATCGGCGGGATTCCCCAGGGCGGGCTCGACTTCGGCGCCTCGCTCAATCCCGACGCCATCATCCAACAGAGCCTTCAGTTCGACTTCTACGACGGCGGCGGCCTCGACATGGCCTGCCTCGGTATGGCTGAAACCGATGCCTTGGGCAACGTCAACGTTTCGAAGTTCGGGACCCGCTTCACCGGCGCCGGTGGTTTCATCAACATCAGCCAGAACGCCGCGCGTCTGGTGCTCGCGGGAACCTTCACCGCCGGCGGCCTCAAGGTCGAGATCAGTGACGGCCGGCTGCGCATCGTGCGCGAGGGTCGCATGCGCAAGTTCGTCAGGGCGGTCGAGCAGATTACCTATTCGGGCGAACTCGCGGTCGAGACCGGCCAGCCGGTGCTCTACGTCACCGAGCGCTGCGTGTTCACCGTCGCACCCGGCGGACTGCAACTTATCGAAATAGCCCCCGGCATCGAGCTCGAGCGCGACATCCTCGCCCACATGGACTTCGAACCCATCATCGGCACGCTCGTGCAGATGGACCCTCGCCTCTTTCGCCCCGAGCCGATGGGTCTCAAGGCCCAGTTCCTCGATGCCCCGATCGAAGACCGCATAAATCTTGACGAGAGCGGTCGTCTGGTCGTCAACCTGCGCGGCTACGCTGTGCGTAGCCAGATCGACCTCGACGCCATCGTCGCGCGCGTCGAGGCGCTCTGCGCCGGCCTGGGCCAGAAGGTCGATATGATTGCATGGTACGATGGCTTCAGCCTCGATCCCGCGCTCGAAGCGGCCTACGCCGACATGGTCGCCCTGATGGAGAAGGCCTACTACCGCTCCTCGACGCGCTTCACCCGGAATCCGTTCACGCGCGCCCGTTTCGGCGCCGCGCTCGCCAAACGAGATCTGACAACGCAGCTCCGCCGTGACGCAATCCTGACGCGGGCGCGATGACAAACGGCGAGCCGGCGCCGAGCCGTGCCGCCGTCCGCAGTATCGGCCGGCACGGGTTCCACAACATCGCCTACCTTGACTGGGGCGACCCAGCCGCGGCCGAGATCATCTTTTGCGTGCATGGGCTCTCGCGCAACAGCCACGACTTTGATCCGCTCGCGCGCGTTCTGGCCGCCCGTCGCCGCGTGATATGTCCCGACCTCGCCGGTCGTGGTCGCAGCGATTGGCTCGAGGACCCAAGCGACTACCATCTGCTTCAGTACAACCTGGACTTGACGGTTCTCGCTGCGCGCGTCGGTGCGGAGAGTTTCGACTGGATCGGCACCTCGCTTGGGGGCCTGATGGGCATCGCGCTCGCCGGCATCCCAAACTCCCCGATCCGCCGCCTGGTCATCAATGACGTAGCGCCAGAGATCCCGGTGCAGGCGCTTCGTCGCTTGTCCCTCTACCTCGGGCAGGATCGCCTTTTCCCCAACCTCGAAGCTCTCGAGGCGCACCTTCGAGAATCTCTCGCCCCCTTCGGACCAATGACCGACGCCGACTGGCGCCGCATGGCCGAAACGAGTTCGACTGCAACAAAGCAAGGTTACCGCCTCGCGTGCGACCCCAGCATCGCCCAGAACTTCAGTCGCTACTGGTTGCTGATCCACGCTAACCTATGGCGCTACTGGGATCGCATTCGCTGCCCGGTGCTGATCCTACGCGGAACCGCTTCCGACTTTTTGACCCCGTTTCTCCTTGAGCGCATGCTCCGCCGTCTGCCGCACGCGGAGGTTGTCGAGTTCGAGGGCGTTGGCCACGCCCCGACACTCAATGCGCCCGTCCAGATCTATCCTGTCGTCGAGTGGCTCAATGCCGATGCGTAGGGCGTAGCGGGCAACGGACCTCCAGCCGGTAGAACGCGATGAACGCCTCGCCTAAGTCTGCAGAAGACGGCGCCGGCGGAGGCGGCCGAGTTGCGCCGCGGCCAAGCCTTGACGGCAGGTAGCCAGATAACAGTCCGTTTCCAAGTAAGCACCGCTTGTGCCAGATGCGCTAAGCTCATTCTGCGGACGCACAATCTTTGCGTAGGCCCAAGGCATAAGCGCGTCGATGTCCTTGGAGAAGTGGCCGTTGGCGGTATGCGCCGCCCAGGGCGCAGGGCTCAACGCCGTTCATCTTGCAGGTCCCGATCAGGCTGGCGAAGCGGGCCCAGTTCCGGCCGCCTTCGTCGTGGCCGGGAAAACAGCGCTGCGGCGGTTCATGGCCGGGCTGCGGATCGCGTTTTCGACCAGGCTGGAGTCGATGTCGACGCAGACATCGGCGGGGAACAGCCGGATGCTGTCCTGACGTTTCAGCGTATCGATAATAGCCACGCCCAGATCGAATTTGCCGAGACGCGTTCGGCCTGGGCGGCCAGCCCCCACCGGCAGAAGCCGCCCCCGCATTGATCGAAGCTCCATCCAAAGCCGCGAGGAGCGACGCTGGCGGCCCGGACCCGCTTGCCAGAATTGCCGCCGGTCGATGGCTTTGGTGGCTGGGGCGGCCAGCCTGCACGCTCTTCGCGGCCGGCGAGCCGCAACTCGGGACGGACCAGGACTGGAATCGCTTGGCGAAACACCTTCGGGGACGGTAAATCCGGCGGAGGCAGGCGATCTGGGGTATGTCCGATGAGACCGAGATACCAGTCATCCGGGGAATGTCGGCTAAAGGTCTGAACGATGGCGGTCCATTCATCGAAAACGGTGATCTATGCAGCGCTCGCGGGCAATATGCTGATTGCGATCAGCAAGTATGGCGCGGCCTGGTTCACGGCAAGCTCCGCCATGCTGAGCGAGGCGATACACTCGACCGTCGATACCGGAAATCAGGTGCTGCTGCTCTACGGCCTGAAGCGCGCCGCGCGGCCGGCCGACCCAGAACATCCTTTTGGGCACGGCCTTCAACTCTATTTCTTCGTTTTCGTGGTCGCGGTATTGATCTTTGGCGTGGGGGCGGGCCTTTCACTGCTTCACGGCATCGAAAAGGTCCGCGCGCCGCGTGCGATCGAGAACGCCTATGTGAGCTACATCGTGCTCGGCCTGGCGATGGTGTTCGAAGGCGTCGTCCGGGTCGTCGCATTCCGGGAGTTCCGCCGCACGCAAGGACGACGGGGTTGGTTCTCGGCAATGCGGCGCAGCAAGGACCCGGTCGTGTTCACGGTCCTGCTGGAGGATTCCGCCGCCATGTTGGGCCTTCTCGTTGCGATGGCCGGAATAGCACTTTCGCAAGCGCTTGATCTGCCGATCCTCGATGGGATATCGTCCATCATCATCGGCCTGATCCTTGCGGGCACAGCGGCCTTTCTTGCATACGAAGCTCAAAGCCTCCTCACCGGCGAGGCCATCGATCCCGAAGTGCGCGACGATATCCGGGCGATCGTGGCCTCCGAACCAGGCGTTACCGGCATCAACGAAGTGATGACGATGCATTTTGGGCCGCGAGAGGTACTCGTCACGCTCAGCCTCGACTTCGCGGACCGGATCTCTGCGATCGCCGTCGAGCAGGCGGTGAGCGCCATCGAGCGCCGCATCCGGGCCGCTCATCCGAAGGTTTCGCGCGTATTCGTCGAAGCGCAGAGCCTCGCCGCGCACCAGAATGCGACGCGTGACAAGATTCGCGATCGGCCACCGCAATGATCCTCCGCCTGAAAAGGCAGTCGTTTCAGGTTACGGCTTAAAGCGGGATCGTCCCAATCTGCGGACCCCCGTCCCAGCCACGACAAAAGTTCAGCCTGTGCGGAACCAGATCCAACAGTTTGAGTTTGTAATGTCAGTCTGATCATTTTGCATATCAAATTAGGGAGACCTTATGTACTGGAGCGGTGAAGCGTCGGCCGCACTGGAATTATAAGTGTAGGAACTACAGCTTTCGTCATGCTTTTGCAACTTTATCCGTTTGAATGGGCTGGGTCATGTATGCTGGGAGGCGGACTGTGTGTCTGAGCGGTTATGCTGAGTGTCTGGAGAATGGCATAACGCTTGGGATGTGCTGACAAACGGCATACTGAATTTTATAATGGTTGATTTATCGGCATCTTTCCTGAGTCTGTATCCTGTTACTGGAATTTTGTTGCCCTTTGCTTTTGGATTTTGGCGATTTAATTTGTGCCACTTCTTGGTTGGACCACAATTGTCCATACTTTTAACCCGCAACCACAACGAAGTGGCCGCAATCTGGTGCCTGCTATCAATAGGAATTCTGCTTCTTGTCGTCGAAACGCCGATAAGACAGTTCATATCTGTGAAGTCTTGCTGGTTATGGCTGATACAAACCGTCTGGAAGTGATACTGAGAGTTCTGACGGCGCTTCTCAGGATAGAAGGACAGGAAAATGTTGAATGCTTGGAGTGAATGGCTGCGCCCAAAGAGAAATGGCCACCGTGAACAAGCTCAGTAGAATAACAACGTGCTGCGTGCGCAGGAATTGGAGCGCTGAACCCGGTGCGAACGCCTTTCTTGCAGGATACGCGATACGGCCGTGGCGCGCAGGGTCTGGCGACGATCTGGTTGAACCGAAACCGACAAGAAAGGGAATGCGGATGACATCGAGCGAAGTGCAGGAAAACCAGTTCGAAAACCATGAGTTCGACTTCACGGGTCTTTCAGCGATCGTTTTCAACTGCACACTGAAACCCACACCAGAGCCGTCACATACGGACCGGCTGATCGACATTCCAACGGCGATAATCAAGGCGAACAGCATCCCGGTTGAGGTCATCCGCCCGGTTGACCATCACATCGCCTTTGGCGTCCAGCCCGACATGACCGAACTCGGCGCTTCGCGCGACGACTGGCCCTCGATCTGGCCGAAAGTAAAAGCTGCCGATATTCTGATTCTTGCTACGCCGATCTGGCTGGATGAGGAAAGTTCGGCCTGCCGGCTGGTGATCGAGCGGCTATACGGGATGTCGGGTCTGCGGAACAATCAGGGCCAGTCGCTGTTCTACGGACGGACCGGCGGCGCGCTGATCACCGGCAACGAGGACGGCATAAAGCATTGCGCGATGCGAATCCTCTATGCGCTTCAGCATCTTGGCTATGCCATCCCGCCGCAGGCCGACGCGGGCTGGATCGGCGAAGCGGGTCCGGGCCCCAGTTACGGTGACGACGGTGCGGGCCTCGATAACGATTTCACGCAGCGAAATGCCACGTTCATGACGTGGAACCTCATGCACATGGCGCGGATGCTGCGCGACGCGGGAGGCATACCTGCGCACGGCAATCGACGCGATCTTTGGGAAGCGGGCTGCCGCTTTGACAATCCGAATCCGGATTACCGCTGAATGGGCACCTTCGCGGGCTCTAGACGCGCAATTTCCCCGAACTGCACTTGGCCGGAAGGAGCAACACATCGTGATGTCGTTTTCCATAACCCGCGTCTCCGCGATCTGGGGACGCCTGAACTCGAGTTTCTGGTTCGTGCCCGCCATGATGTGCGCGGTTGCGGTCGGGTTGGCGTTCCTGCTGATCGAGGTCGATACTCGGCTTGGTGTTGGCAAGGTTGACGATTTCGGCTTGCTCTATACGTTCGGACCGGAGGGCGCCCGGACAATCCTGTCGGTTATCGCGAGTTCGATGATCACGGTGGCCAGCCTGATTTTCTCCATCACCATGCTGTCGCTGCAACTCGCGTCATCGCAGTTCGGACCGAGGGTACTGGAAAACTTCATGCGCGACCGCAGCAATCAAATCGTGCTTGGAACTTTTGTCGCAACTTTTCTCTATTGTCTGGTTGTACTGCGTTCGGTGCGGGGCGCCGGGGACTCAAGCTTCGTTCCTCATCTGACCGTTGCATTTGCTGTGCTTCTTGCTGCTGTCGGCGTCGCGGTGCTGATCTATTTCATCCATCACATCGCCACTTCAATCCGCATCGAAACACTGCTTGAGCAACTGGCGGCCGACGGGTGCGGCGCCGTTGACCGGCTCTTTCCGGAGAGGCTCGGTCATGGTCCGTTGCAATCCGCGGACGAGATGGACGCGCTTCGGCTCCCAAAGGACTTTGATGACGGCTCCGAACAGGTCAACGCCGATAGGAGCGGATACGTGCAGAATGTCGGTATGGACGCGCTCATGCGGATTGCCACGGAGCATGATCTTGTCTTGCGGATCGAGACACCGCCCGGTCGCTTTGTAACCGAAGGCGAATGCATGCTCACGGTTTATTCGCGTGATCGCGTGTCGGATGAAATCGCCGACAGCCTCCGCGGCGTTCTCGTCATCGGCCGAAACCGGACGATCAACCAGGATCTCGAGTTTTCGATCCGGCGTATTGTGGAACTGGCCCAGCGATCCTTGTCACCTGGAATAAACGACCCCACCACAGCGCTTTATTGCATCGACCGACTTGGAGAGGTGTTCGGTCGATTGTCTGGTCGGGATCTCCCGTCCCCGATCCGCTTCGACAAGAAGCGACAGTTGCGTATTCTGACTGAAGTCATCGTCGTCGAGGAACTAGCATGTAATGCCTTTTCAGCGATAGCGCGTTACGGGATCTCCGACGTCGATGTGGTCACACGGCTGGTAAACACAATGGGGAAGTTGAGCCGAACATTCTCCCCCGCAGCGCGTGAAGCCATCATGGCGCTAAACGAACAGATTATAAACACTAGTAAAGAAACTATCTCGTTTAGCTTTGATCATGAATCTATGCATATATAAAGGCGGCTTATCTCTTTGATTCCGGTGAGGACCAGATATTGATTGTGCTTGCGGGTAACGTGCGCGTTTTTTGAGACGCAGTCGTTTCCCAGATGCGCTTACGACGTTCGTGGCATCCGAGTTGGAGGACTTCGAGAGAGGCGGGTGCCTCGCCAAAAGCGGCGGGCCGCAGGTCCATTATACAGCGACGGCCGTTCGGTCGCGGCGAAGGCGGGAAGGGAGGGGTCAGCGCCCATTCCCGCCCCGTCAGATCGCTTGCTGTCGGCGACTATTCGGCGAGCACGCCTTCGTATTCGAATTCAGGGGCCTGTTCGAGGGCCTCGCGGGTGGTGTTGGCCATGGCCATCCATCCCATGCCGTCGGCGTCTGCCGTCAGGGTGATCGTGCTCGGATCCACCACGACGTGACGCTCTCCAATGCCGAGGAAACCCCCGACGCTGACTACGACCCCGGTCAGGTCGGTGCCGTCGCGGATGATCAAATCATCGATCTCGCCGATCGAATCATTCTCCGCGTTGCGGATGTTGGTGCCCATTAGCCGCGATGCGAGGAAATCGGCTTCGGTCGGGGTGACAAAGGTCATTTCGACTGTGGTCGTCGCGACCTCGCCAATGCCCTCGGCTGCCGCGGGGGCGGTTTCCTGGGCGCTGGCGGCCGCGGCAAGGGATGCGGCGGTCGCCGCGGCGAAGATGAGGCTCTTCATGGTCGTTCTCCGGTTTCAGATGCCAATCCAAACCGCCGATGGGCGGGAAGGTTCCACGGTCGCGCGGGCTGCGCGGTAACGATTTCGGAGCCGTCGCGGCGCATGACGGTCCGGCGCGCCCGCCAGCTCTCCGGGATGGCGCGAGCAAGGGCAGTCGCCGCTCCGGGGAGGTCGCGCGGGAACCGGTCGATCGTCTTCAACTATCGTGAAGAGGCGGCAGGACGTCCGCGGTAGTGAGGGCCGTCGTGGACTCGGGCGGTGATGATTGCAGACTGTCCCTATCGGTGTCTGTAAGGACAGGTCGGTTTTCTCACGGCTCGAGATCGTCGAGATCGGCCGCAGTCTGCGGTGGTCGGAAATTGGCGCTGTCGCGGCGGGCGGATCGAGATTTGCCGCGCCGCCTGGAACGGGCGCATGAACCAGTCTTGGCGCATTCCGTCCCTCGGGCGACAAGATCGGGCGCATCGGTTCTGATCATTGCAGGTTGGTAAAAGTCGGGAACCCTCCCCCCCGGAAGATTGTTATGTCATGAACGGCCTCTTGGTCGGCCGCGCCGGAGCTGCGCCGACTCGTGGCGAGGCCAGGGATTGGGAAGAGCGCGGATGAAAAATTCATACGGGGAGGTTCGCGGCGATGATCGCGACCTCGACCATAGCAATGTTCAGGCTGATGTACCTGAACACCTATTCGATCGACCACGTCTATTTCAGCGAGACCCGCGCCTGGATGGCACTCTACATGGGCGCCGTAATGGCCGTGGTCATGCTCGCCTTCATGCTCGGCATGTATTCGAATCGCTCGGCGAACATCGCCATTTTCGCCGGCGCCGCGGTTTTCTTCGCCGCCGGCCTTTTCTTAGTGCGAAGCCAGGAGACGGTGGGCGACGCCGCCTACATGCGCGCGATGATCCCGCACCATTCCATCGCGATCCTGACCAGTGAACGGGCCAACATCACCGATTCCCGGGTCCGCACGCTCGCGGACGCCATCAGGCGCAGCGCCGCGAGATCGCCGAAATGAAGGCGCTGATCGTAGATCTGGAAGGCGGGCCGGCGGCCACGCCCGAAATCGACGGGAAGTAGCAAAAGGAGGTCCGCCATGGCAGTCGCAGAAGCCACCCGGACCGGGAAAGACGCCGCGATTTACCGCATGGTCATTCCCGACCACCTCTGTCCTTACGGTCTGAAGGCGAAGGCGCTTCTGGAGCGCAAGGGGTTCGAGGTCGACGACCGCCATCTCGAGACGCATGCCGAGACCAAGGCGTTTCAGGGCAAGGAAGGCGTGGAGACCACGCCGCAGGTCTACATCGGCGGCGAGCGGATCGGCGGCTACGACGACCTCCGAGAATACTTCGGCGAGGCGGTGAAGGCCGAGGGCGAGACGAGCTACGCGCCGGTCATCGCAATTTTCGCGGTGTCGTTCCTGATGGCCCTGGCGACGAGCTGGGCCGCATTCGGGACGTTTTTCACGGTGCGGGCGCTGGAATGGTTCATCGCCATCGCCATGTGCATCCTCGGCATCCAGAAGCTTCAGGATATCGAGAGCTTCTCGACCATGTTCCTGAACTACGACATCCTGGCACGGCGGTGGGTGCGCTACGGCTACGTCTATCCGTTCGCCGAGACGCTGGCCGGCGTGTTGATGATCGCCGGGGCGCTGATCTGGATCGCGGCTCCCCTGGCGTTCTTCATCGGCGCCGTCGGCGCGGTCTCGGTGCTCAAGGCGGTCTACATCGACAAGCGCGAGCTGAAATGCGCCTGCGTCGGCGGCGCCAGCAACGTGCCGCTCGGGTTCGTCTCGCTCACCGAGAACCTGATGATGGTTGCCATGGCGGTGTGGATGGTCCTCCCCTGACGATGCCGTCCTCATGGCCCGCCGCGTGCACCAGCATCCGAAAAGCGCACTATGCCCGCGACATTGTGCTGGGTGCGCGCCGGATCGCTCGGATCGTCGACGCCGGCCGCCAGACGCCCCGACACATCGAGCCGTCGCTCCACCTCCCGCAGCGCCAGGAGCCCGGCGTCAGACGACAGCGCCCCGCCGTCGAACCCTGCGGCGACGGCCTTGCCGCCCACAGGTGGCAGCCCGGGCAGGAGCGGTGTATCGTCGACCATTGCGGGCGCAGTCCTTCCGATCTGGCAGGTTCGGCGTCGATGACCAAAACTCTGCGTCAGATCAGAGGCTTGATCTACGCGCGCCGGCCTTTGGGTGCATAATCCGGGCTTACATTAACTGCGCTGATGCTTTGGAGGATTTTGACTCGTGTCGGAAAATGCTCATCTCAGTCGAAAAGAAGAGAAGCAGGCGGACGGCTTCGTGAGCGCCCCAACGTCGGTCGTCTTCGAAGCCATCCGCCGTCAAGGCGAGCATGAACTGTCGCGGCCCTTCAGCGCGCTGTGGTGGTCAGGCGTCGCCGCGGGTCTGGCCATCAGCACTTCAGTCCTAAGCAAGGGGTTTCTCGTCTCGATCCTGCCACAAGAGGACTGGGCTGCGGGCGTTTCGAACCTTGGGTATACCGTGGGGTTCCTGATCGTGATCCTCGGGCGGATGCAGCTTTTCACGGAGAACACGATCACCCCGATCCTGCCGCTGTTTCTCGCCCCGACCCGGATCAAACTCTATAAGATCGCGCGGCTCTGGGGCATTGTCTTTGCCGCCAATCTCGTGGGCTGTGCGGCCGCGGCGATGGTGCTTGTGTATGGGCGCATTCTGCCCGAGGTCCGACTGGAGGGCGTCCTCTCGGTCGCCCGCCACTATGCCGAAGCGACGCCCTCCGAGCATTTCGCCTGGGGCATTCCTGCCGGGTTCCTCATTGCCGCACTGGTCTGGATCCTGCCGCGCATGGAAAGCGCGGGCGAGGTTCTGATGATCGTGATCCTGACTTACGTGATCGGGCTTGGCGGAATGTCGCATGTCGTCGCAGGCTCGACCGAACTCTTCATCCTCGTCGCGCGCGGCGAGCTGGGGCTCGGCGGCGCGGTCTTTGCGGGCATCGTGCCGACCCTTGCCGGGAACGTTCTCGGCGGCACGGGTATCTTCGCGGCGCTGACCTATGCGCAGGTCCGCGAAGAGATATGAGCCGCCGGGCGGGCGGTCCTGCTGCATGTCGTCGAGACCGCGTGTAGATCGGCAGGCTTCGGGGTCCCGGATGGCTCCCGATCGGCACCGCCACACTTTGACCTGCAAAGTCTTGGCGTCGCGATAATCCCGGCTTCGAACCGGGGTCCAACTTCCTGCCGATTGGGGGCGCCGAGGCGCGCTGGTCCATACCACGCTGACAACTCGCGAGGTTCCTACGGGTCCACGGCTTCAGGCGCCGGCGGCCTGATGGTCCCCTTCCAGCCCTGACGACGGGCCGATCTGATGACCATGCGCAGCTCAATCCCGCAACCATTTCTGCGGTCGTGCATTTAATCTCGGAGGCTTATGGGCAGCAGGGCTGTCAACGGCAATCGCCAGGGACGGCACGGGAGCGCAGACCTCGCCATGTCCAGGATTTCGGAGACGACCAGA
>Ga0105046_10007770_pt1 | contig 16861 bp, 10 predicted proteins | sample MAT03_FD_78385 | JGI IMG/M metagenome (GOLD analysis project Ga0105046, IMG submission 78385) | Freshwater microbial communities from Lake Fryxell liftoff mats and glacier meltwater in Antarctica - MAT-03 (megahit assembly) | ecosystem: Environmental > Aquatic > Freshwater > Ice > Liftoff...
CCTTAACACGCTGATTTTCTCTGAGGAGTTGGTCGAGGTCGAAGCTCTGGTGCGGAAGATCGCGGAAGCGGGGGTCGATGCGGTGCTCGTGCAGGATCTCGGCGTGGCGCGGCTGATCCGCGCGATCTGTCCCGATCTGCCGATGCACGCCTCGACGCAGATGACGCTGACCAGTGCGGAATGCATTGAGGTCGCACGCCAATTGGGGATCACGCGGGTGGTGTTGCCGCGTGAGCTGTCGATCGACGAGATGCGAGAGATTCACGCGGCGACCTCGATGGAACTGGAGGCGTTCGTGCATGGGGCGCTGTGCGTGGCCTATTCGGGGCAGTGTCTGACCAGCGAGTCACTCGGGGGACGAAGTGCGAACCGAGGGCAGTGTGCCCAGGCGTGTCGACTCCCCTATGATGTCATCTGCGATGACGAAGACGTGGAGCTGGGAGAGCAAAAATATCTGCTCAGTCCGCAGGATCTGTCGGCGATTGAATACTCGCCAGAGCTGATTGATGCAGGGATTCGGTCGTTCAAAATTGAAGGTCGACTGAAGACGCCGGAGTACGTGGCGAACATCACCCGGCACTATCGCGACGCGATCGACACGGCGATGGCGGGCCAACCGGTCGTGCTTTCGCCGACGGACAAACGCGAGATGGAGCTGTCGTTCTCTCGTGGGTTCTCGCCCGGCTGGCTCGAGGGGTGCGAGCACAAGCGGTTGGTGCCGGGGCTGTCGTCGGCCAAGCGCGGGGTCTTTCTCGGTGAGGTCATCGACACGGGTCGCGGGGCCGTGCGGGTGCAACTCGCCTCTCCAGTGTCGAAGGGCGATGGCGTCGTCTTCGACGGGGATCGTGTCGCCCAGACCGAACAAGGGGGCCGCGTCTACGGCATTCGCCGCCGGGGCTTGATGGTCGAGGGAATGGTCACGTCGGGGATCGTCGATCTCGAATTCGGTCGCGAGGCCATCGACCTCGACCAGCTGTGGGTCGGGCAAGGATTGTGGAAGACCGATGACCCGCAATTAAATGCCCGGTTGCGAAAGACGTTCACGGGAGCTGACCCGCTGCGCCGGTTGCCGGTTGATATGGAGGTCCGAGCAGTGGTGGGTGAACCGCTGCGGATCGTGGCTCGGTTGGGAGGTCAGAGTTCACCACAGAGGCACGAAGGCACGGAGAAGACAGAGGAACTCGTCTCGATGAAGGCCATCCAAGAACGATCTGTGCGAATGGGGGGAGAGTCGCACTCCGGATGGTTACCACAGAATGCCTCTCAGCCGCTTCCCACCCCCGAGCGAGATGTTGTTCTGAACCTTGAGATTCTATTTGACGGGATGGGCTATCTGTTATGTGTGTCATCGACCGACGGAAGCGTGAAGGGTGATTCATGGCATGAATCGCTCATTGACGCAGAGTCCGCTGCGATGAGGAGCTTTGGTGTTTCCCTAGCGGAGTGGACCTCCTCCTCCGTGCCTCCGTGCCTCCGTGGTGAATCTCCCTGCGCCGAGGTCACCAGCGATCAACCACTCGAAGCGGCTCGCAAGCACCCGCTGACGCTCGACACGTTGCGGGAGCAGCTGTCGCGACTGGGAGCGAGTCCGTATGAGCTGCGCGAACTGCGGGCGGAGATCCGTGGCGAACCGATGGTGCCGCTCAGCGTGTTGTCGAAGCTGCGGCAGGGGCTGATTGAGGAGCTGTTGCGGCGATCGGGCGAGCCACCAGTGCGACGAATTTCGAGCGAGTCGGCTCTGACGGCAATGCGCCGGACGTTGCCCGCGCGCGAGCAGCACTCGACCGATCCCGTACGGCTTTCGCTGATGTGCCGGTCGCTGAAGCAAGTCGATACCGCACTGACCGCCGGGGAGCGCGATCTGCTGGCTGACTTCCAAGAGATTAAGGAGTACGGCGAGGCAGTCCATATGGCGCGGCAGGCCAAAGCGCGGCTGCTCATTGCGACCCCGCGCATCCAGAAGCCGGGCGAGATCGGAATCTTTCGAGCGATGACCAAGCCCCAGCCGGACGGGATGCTGGTCCGCAATCTGGCGGGGATGTCGTTCTGTGCCCAGGCCGAGATTCCCTTCGTGGCCGACTACTCGCTGAACGTGACGAACGAACTCACGGCCCAGTTTCTGATGGACCAGGGGGCCAGCTGGCTGACCGCGTCGTATGACCTCAATCGGGAGCAGTTATTACAGCTAGTCGAATCGGTCCCGCCGCAGTGGCTGGAGGTCGTGATCCACCAGCACATGCCAATGTTTCACATGGAGCATTGCGTCTTCTGTGCGGTGCTTTCTCCCGGAACGAATAAGACAAACTGTGGTCGCCCGTGTGACCGGCATGAAGTCCGGCTGAGGGACCGAGTCGGAATGGAGCATCCGCTAAAGGCCGATGTCGGGTGCCGGAACACCTTATACAACGCCACGCCGCAGAGTTCGGCAGAGGTCGTAACGGACTTAATCAAGCGTGGCATTCGCCAGTTCCGCATCGAGTTCCTGAACGACAGTCCGAGCGAGATGCGGCAGGTGATCCGCAGCTATCGCGAGCTACTGGCCGGACGCACCACCGGTCAAGAGGTGTGGGTCACCTTAGAGGCGATGAACCGCGTCGGTGTAACACGCGGCACCTTGGAAGAACGACGAAACCCGCTGGCGATTCTGTAATGCATGGACGACGCGGTCTCAAAATGACCACAGGGGCCGAGAGCATTCGCTCGCGACCCCCGTGTGAGAAGTGTCAGTCTGTGCCGTGAACTTAGAACCGCTTCTCGATACCGAAGTTCCACCGGCTCGTCCACCAAGTCTCGCGACCGGGGCTGATACTGGAGACGTTGGGAAAGCCTCGCCACTGGACCGAGTCCGCAGCTCGGGCGACTCCCCCCACGACCGTGACGGTATAGCCGACCCGGAACGTCGTGTCTTCGATGCCGGGCAAGCGTCGGATGAGCGGGATCATGTCCAGGATCTGCATCTCTGCATTGATCGTCTGTTCGAACAATGGAGAGACGTGATTGACAGTGCGTTTACTGTTGAAGCGAGCGTCCGTCTCCAGCATACTGAGCCCGTTGCCGAACAGAATCAAATCCTGCTCGCTCCCGATGTTGTTTCCGGCGAGATGGTAATCCTCGCGATTCGCCATCAAACCGAAGGTCGACTGGCCCCACATCTTGAACTCATCACCGTCCCCAAAGTCGTAACGAAACCCAGCCTGTGGACCAGCCAGGTTGGTTTGGACGCTGTTCTGCAATGTGGCAACATACAGGTCATATGCCCTCAGCAAAGAGTTGGGGTTCGGACGGAATGTATTGGCAGCTGCCGCTCCGCCGCCGCCGCCACCACCGCCGCCGCCCCCGCCGCCTCCAGCGGCTTGAACGAGAGTGATGCCGTAGTTGAATCCGCTGTCGATGCCGCGGAACGAGAACCGGTCATCCACGGTCATGTAACGGCCACCGATCAGGGGGCGGAGCTTGAACGCTTCTCGTTGTACCACTGGAGCAAAGTAGAAATTCGCGTCGGCACCCGCCACCGAAATCTTCGTGTCGTAGTGGAACAACAAATCGTACTTTGTCGCTCCCACATTCACAGCCACATTGGAGCCCACAGCCCCTACGAAGAAGAACCCCCAGTCGAGAGGAATGGCTCCATTTCGAGTGAACAACAGATGTCCATCGGAGGCTTCGATGATACTTTGGGTGATCCGAATGCCATTGATGCTTTCCTGGCCCATGGTGAAGTCTTGCCTCTCCTGGCCCGACCAAAAGCCACCCACCGACACCCCCGACCCGTCTTCGTTAAAGAATCCCCATTTGGCTTGCAGTCCGCCGCTGTGGAAATTTCCAAACTCACCCATTCCTCGCAGCGGGAACAAGTCATTGTTAGCGACAAAGATTGAGGTACCCGAAAAGAACGGATAGGGAAATGATCGGCGATCGGCGACGAACGTACTTAGCGGAGTGAGGTTTAAGACATTGGTCCCCGTCTGTCCGCCCCCGGCTGTGGCTCCGGGAGTGGCCCCCTGGCCGTAGGTGGGGATGTTGTATCCCAGCAGGCCACCAGAAATCGGATCCAATGGGATGTGTGGCGACCCCAATGTCCGACCGCCTGGATTCTTGATCGTGTTATAGGTCGCATCGATCGAGCCGTAGTACTCCCGATCGGAGTTCAAGATCCGCTCGTACCAGAGCCCGTCGCCACCTTGGAAGTGCTGGTCCCAGGCGACGTTCCCCATATTATACGGGGAAATCGCGGGGTACGGATTGTACCCCTGCGGAACTCCCTGGGGGTGAAGCACCCCGGGATCGTTCGTCGAGTATGCTGGCTGGTACATCGGCTGACCAGGTCCGGGATAGCCCGCGTTCTGCGCCAGTGCTGGCCCAGCTGTCGCAGACAGCACCACAGCGCTGGTCAGAGTTTTCAACCAATGAGAGAACCGCATCAGAGCGTCCTTGCCATCGAGTTGCCGACTTGCGTCGGCCGAATGCGTCCGGGACGGCAGCTGTGACAGCGTGTCACAGCTCGATTCTCCACCGCGCCGCCCGTAAAGACGGCGCCTGTAGATAGTCCTGTGGAAGGTATCGGTTGGCCCACTTGTCAAACTGTAACGGTTGTTCCGAAGACTCCGGTTTTAGCGAGAATGCCGTCGGCAGAATCTGCCGGTGAGGAAGGCTTGCGGGAGGTGGCGACTGCTGAGGACGGTGCGAGTGTGGGGCACGTTTCTGACCTGCCCGTATCGAGGCTGACCATGCTCCGGGCGTGTCGCCTTCGTCGCGAGAACATCTCGGCCCCGTGAGCGGCAAAGAGCGCGCTCCCAATTCTTCGTCGCGAGCGCGACCGGGGAAACGACGGCGAGCGTCCTGCCGCTCATTGAGTCGAGCCCAAGCGACTTGATGAGGCGTGCCCGGCCCCTACGCCATCACTCGCTCAGCCAGCGATTTCACCCGCACCGCTAAGAGGGCGGGGTCGAACGGGCGGCGGAATTTCTCATCGTAAACGAGGGCGGTCGTCGGATCGCTGATTTCATCATCGGAAACCAGTCCCACGACGCGAGTCATGGTATCGCGACCACACGTCTTAAAGAAATTGGCAATCATCCGTGCTTCGTTGGTTCCGATCGAGGCATCAATTATCACGCACTGGGGACGCTGCTCCATCGCCAGGGCTCCCGCTTCGAACGCGTTCTGAGCGGAAGTGGTGGTCATCCCGGAAGCGAGCAACAAGGTCTCGACGATGGCTCGTTCCCCAGCTGGCATTCCAATGATGAGCACCTTGCCGCCCTGGATCGCTCCCAATTCTCCGAGGGGCATGCCGTGCGAGCGCATGAACTCGATGAGGCTGTCGCGAGGAATGCGTCGATCCAGAGAACCTGGAATTCGATATCCCTTGAGTCGTCCGGTATCGAACCATTTGCTGACGGTGCGTGGGGCCACTTGGCAGATCCGGGCCACTTCACCGGTGGTATAGACTGTGGATTCAACGGTTTGAACCATGGCAACACGATTTCTGGAGAGTGCGTTCGCCCGAATGGCGGAGAAAAGCCTCCTGCTGGGGGTGATTGATGGCACTGTCCCTCGTGACCATGAGAACGTAATGCATTCGGCGTGCCGCTGGCATTCCGCATGACACTTTCAATAACTACAACTCGTCATAACCGCAAATTCTGCCTGAAGTACCATCGCGACAGCTCATACAACCGCTACCATGGGGGAGCGTTCAACCGACTTGTCAGGTTGACAACAGTTGTATCAATTACAAGAGTCAATGGCAGATCGTCCCCATCCCGGTGTTCATCAACCATGCAGGGCCCTCTTCAGTGTCACTCGATTCGATCCCTCCCGCGATTGCGGGCGGTGCATCATTGCCAGGAGGGGGGAGTCCAAAGCCTGGCGCTCGTGATGACCCTCCCTGCCTTTGTCGGGACTGTCCTGCTGGTTATCCAGCTGAGCCAGGTCCTGCTGGGGATGATGACAGTGCAATATGCTGCGTTTGCTGCGGCCCGGTCGGCGGTCGTGTGGATTCCCGCTTCCGTGCATCAGCCCCCGCTCGAAAACCAGAACGACACGCATATCGTCCACCACCGGGGCGATGTGATGGAATTGAACCTCGACAGAAGGAGGCTCTTTCGCAAGTATCGCGAGATCCACGCCGCTGCGGCCCAAGCCTGTGTGGCGATCTCCCCGGCCCGAGCCGTCAATGGCCCGCGTGCCGGAGCGGGGGACGTGGTCGATGCGGTCGAGGCATTCTTAGCGTTCGAGAAGTTGACCGCAGACGCCCGGATTGGCCGCTGGCGAACCGCTGTGAGTAATCGTTGGAGCTATGCGTTCGCCAATACCCAAGTCCGCATGGTCTTTCTCGGCGAATCTCGGTTGTCGCCGACTTACAACCCGGTCGGACATCCTGTCATCGAGCACGACGTGGGAGAGGCCGGCTGGGACGAGGCGGTGACGCTGATCGTCCGGCATGAAGTCGCACTCGTGCCAGGTCCCGGACGCTGGCTGTTTCAAAACGTCACTTGGGGAAGTTCCCCTCGAAACGGGGCTTCCGACTGGCAGGGCTCGGGACGTCATGACCGGACCCCAGTGATCGGCTCGGCGACGCTGACTCTCGCCGGTTTGAAATCGAATCGACCAGCGTACTACCCGTGGCGGGAGGAGTGACCGATGGCCGACCGCGTTCCGTTGCCCACTCAAAGCTGGCATCGCCGCCTCCTTTTTGGAGGCCGATTGCACCGTGACGAATCTGGCGTCATCAGCCTACTGACCGTCTTCGTCATGCTGGGCTGTACATGGCTACTCCTGTGGTTGCTGAACTCTGCGAAGCAACTCGACTCCAAAGTTCGGATGCAGAATGCCGTGGATGCAGCTGGGCAGAGTGGTGTCGGGATCCTGGCACGCGGCATGAATGCAGTTGCCTTTGCCAACCAACTGGAAGCCGAACTGCTGGCCGCTGTGGCTGTGATGCAGGCCGCCGAGGGGACATCGGCGGCCACTTCGCCGCTGGTTGCACTGTTGCCGGTGTTTCAAGAGATTCTCGCTGGGCTGCCGGGCCAGCTGCCTCCGGATCGTCCGATCCCTGCGTTTCGATCCGATGTCGTCCGGCGGATTCCCTCACTCGCGGATGAGGTCACTCGCAGAGTCGGCCGGGCCAACGGACTCTGGCGGGGTGCGAACGTCGGCAACACTCCGGATGGTCCCCAAGGTCCACTCGTTGTCCAGCTCTGGACAACGAGTGGGCTCCCCATCGGGCGCAGTCCAGAGTATGACCCGCAGACTAGAACCTTGCCGCTCATCGATCCGACTCCGCTCGGGCCGGATGCTCCGTATCTCAACGCCTCGAGCCACCTCCTGGAACTCGCGCGTCGAGAGCGCGAGCGGATGGTCCGCCGCTACGTCGGACAGTGGGCACTGGATCTCGCATCGGGAGACCCGGCTGTGACCCGGACGCTGCTCGCCAAAGCCGAGTTCAACCTGCGTCTCTTGCTCGATGGCATTTACCGCGATAGCAATCTCCCGCTGATCCTCCGCGACCAATCCCCGGGTCTGACGCAAATGGAACGCGACTTCATGTTCATGGCGGTGGCGTATCGTGCGCACTCGAAGACCACGGCCCCATTGATGTTCCACAATCCGAATGCCGCGCTCGCTCCCGCCATGGCGTTTGCTCAGCTGCATCTATTTTTGCCTCGGCCACGTTATACGTGTTGCCCCTGGGGTGAGACGCGGATCAACCCCCGCACCGATGAAGAGTATTTCATTTCCAATACCGATGGCTGGCCGACTGAATGGGAGGCCAGCACGCAGAACTGGCATGCCAAACTTGTCCCCGCGACCGCTCGATCGATCAGCTCGATACTTTCCAGTGAGGCGCCCGGGGGGAACGGCAACCCACCCCGCTGGGGGCGGCTCTCCCCACGTCAAATCGACGCGCTGACGCACCATTGATTCTCCCCGTAGGATGGGCAATCCTGCCCGCCCCTGCTGCGACGAGAAATGTCCATTCAATGCGACTCGATAAAGACCCTCGAATGACCAATAGTGACGGGCAGGATTGCCCATGCTACGTACCAGCAACCCGTGGTCGAACGGTTCTAAGAGCCGAGGGCGAGCGTCCGGTCGCTCACACCGATTCGTCAGCCTGGCCCGCGATTGCCACTTGCATGGCCTTCATGATAATCGTCTGAGCGTTCGCAAACGGCCCGGCCAGCATGGCTCCCGACGCCAATTTGTGCCCACCGCCGCCAAACTGCTCGGCCACTTGTGCCACATCGAGTCCCGCGCGGCTGCGGAAGCTGACCTTCACTTGGCCCGACTTTTGTTCCACCAGGATCACTGCACAGCAGGTCCCTTCGATGGTCAGGCACTCGTTGACGAGATCTTCCGTGTCGGACGGATGGGCACCCGTTTCATCGAAGTCCTTCTGCAAGACGTAGGCCATTCCCATCGTCCCGCCGAACTCCACCGTAATCCGGCTCAACACTCGCCCATGCAGCTTTAGTCGCGACAACGACGACCTCTCGTACAGCTCGCGGTAAATGTTGCTGGGCTGGACCCCGAGCCCAATCAGCCACGCAGCTGTCTTCAACGTGCGTTCGTCGACATTCGGAAATCGGAACCAACCGGTGTCGGTGGCAATCGCGGCGAACAGGGCGGTTCCTTGTTCGGCGGTCGGTGTCACACCCAGTGCGACTGCCAACTCACAGATCAAAACCCCCGCCGCTGCAGCTGTGGTGTCCTTAAACAGATCGGCTCCTAAGTGGTCGGAGCTAAGGTGATGATCGATGACCACTTTCCGAGCCTTCGTCGTCTCCAGTGTCTTCCGCAGATCGGTCAGCTGTTGCCAGGCACTGGTGTCGACGATCATGTGAACATCGGTATCGCAGGTCTGCTCCATCGTCACCCCTTCGCCGATTTTGCGAATCCGCTTGGTCGGATCGAGAAAGGCGAGATGGTTCGGCGTCTGAGACGGATTGATGATCCGGACCTCTTTGCCCAGCTGTTCGAGAATGCCGCACAGCCCCATCTCGGACCCGATGGCGTCGGCGTCCGGCCGGACGTGACTGGTAATCACGAAGCGCTGATGGGCGTGAATGATGTCGATCAGCGGTTGCCATTCAATGGGCATGGGGAAGCCTGACTTCGGGAGCGGGACCGGGGAGCATCGTGCATTGTGTCGACCGCTGAGAGGATTGTCACTCCGGAATGGGAATGGGGGAAATCTCGGACCCGCAAGCGACGTCTTGCGGACATCGAGCGTGTTCAACCCCTGAGCGATCCAATAGACTCGTTGCACCATGATCGAACCGCTGATCTTATGCGCCTCTGCCGTTCTGGCGGGGATCATTAACTCCGTCGCCGGGGGCGGTACGCTATTGACCTTTCCCTCGTTGATGTACGCCTTGGGTGGTGCCGATGACGCAGCTGTCGTCGCGAATGCCACGAGTACGATCGCACTCTTCCCCGGTTCTCTCGCCGCGGTGTGGGGGTATCGGCACGACTTGAAGGGGACCCGCGATTCGGTCCTGCCGCTACTGCTGCCGTCGTTTATCGGGGGAGCACTGGGGACATGGCTGGTGGTCAGCTATCCGGCGAAGGCGTTCTTGCTGGCGGTCCCGTGGTTGATTCTGTTGGCCACCATGCTGTTCATGCTCCAGCCGTTGATCTCACAGTGGACCGGCATTGGCAAGCCGCATGAAGCCCCTTCGAAGCGAGCACTCCTGGGGATCGTAGGATTTCAGTTTTTTGTCGCCCTCTACGGCGGCTACTTCGGAGCCGGGATCGGCATCCTGATGCTCAGCTCGCTGGCCCTGATGGGCAGCTCCGACATCCACCGCATGAACGCCGTGAAGTCGCTGCTCGCTTCGCTCATCAATGGCACTTCAGTCACAATGTTCATCTGGCAAGACAAGGTCAACTGGCCCCTCGCCATCCCGATGATCGTCGCCGGCATCATCGGCGGCTTCGCCGGAGCGACACTGGCAAGAAAGCTGAATAAGAACCACATCCGCTACAGCGTCATCGCCATCGGCCTCCTGGTCTCGGCGACGTACTTTATGCGCGTGTATGGGTGAGTGACTGATGTGGGGCACGTTTCCTACGTGCCCGATTTAGGTTTACCCCAAATCCACCGCCCGCTTTCACTGAAGCTCGGGCTCGTAAAAAACGTGCCCCGCAAGAACGCCTACTCCGGCCATTTCTCGGCACACAGCGACTTGACCACCCCCGCCGGATCGCTCACCGGTTTGAACTTCCCGGCTTGAGTCTCAACCATCCCGGAGCGGTCGACGAGGAACACGCCGGTCTGGAAGGTTCCATCGCTCGGGTCGAAGCGGCCCCACTTGGTGTGCGCGGGAGCCGGGTTGTCTTTGCCGATATCGGAGAGCAGCGGGAACGGGAAATCCTGCGACCGCTTCTCGGATTCTCGATTGGCATACGGCGTCGCCAGCCCGATTCCGATCACCTGCACCCCGGCGGCTTTCACTTGGTCGTGATGATCTCGCAGCTGAGTCAACCACGGGTCAGCGTCGGCTCCGGTCTCCCCATCGAAGAAGACCACGACCATTTTTGTCCGGCCCAGATACCGCTCGAACTTCACAAGCTGGGACTTCTGATCGTAGAGTTCAATGCGCGGGGCCAGACGTTTCGCAACACGTGGACCTCCCGGCTGAGGACTACGTTCCTGCAATCTCTGATTGTGATAGCCCAGCCACACGAGCCCGGCGATCACAGCGGCAGCGAAGGGCAGGACCAGAATTCGGTAGCGGGGGAGGGAAACAGTCATGGGGGCGGAGCAGGCACAGGAGACGGGTCGACGATTTGCGATTCTGACGCACGATCATCCGTTCTTCCACTGGGATTTGCTATTGGAAGCGGGCGAGGTCGCCTGGACGTGGCGGCTGCTCGATGAACCGGACAGCCAGCGACACCCCCGTGCCGAGCGGATCGCCGATCACCGGCTGCTGTACCTCGACTACGAGGGACCGGTCAGCGGGGGTCGCGGGGAAGTGACGCGTTGGGACTTCGGCACGTACCGCGTGATCGACGAATCGAGTGGCGAGCTGACGGTCTTGCTGGCCGGTTCGCGAGGAGAGTTCCAGTGGACACTTCGCGCGGCCCGCCATGCGATGTAGCTGCCAATCGCTTGCATTCCGGCTCAGGAAGAGTGGCGCGTCGGGTGAATTGGAAAAGCGTTCGGCCCAGTCACCGGCCGTCCTTGTCACCGGCCGTCCTTGTCCCGGCCGGGACACCCGACACTAGCCCATCGATTTATCGGTGGGTGTCGAGTCCCCATCCAGGCTCAGCCCCGCCAAGGGCGACAGACATTCGCAGTTTCTGTCAGATACCAGCAGCCACTTCAGACGAGGCTTCTGTCGTCCCTGCCGGGACGAAGAGCGGCCTTCCATTGGTCCGAAGCATCGGAACGACGATGCCCACGAGCCGCGTGAGCCACCGACTATGAAATCCAGGCCCCCGTTACGATTTCTCCAACGACTCCTCCTTTGGCCACGTAGCCCCTTCCCACGGGGGTGACTGCGTTCCGCCCTTTCACGGGCTGCGGTACACTGCAACCCGTTCGTCTCACACAAACTACAAAGGCGAGTTCATGAACTGGTTGCCCGGATTCACAGCGCCGCTGAATGCGTTATTACTGCTGCTCTTGATTCCGGTCATCGTAATGTACTTTCTCAAGCTCAAACGCACGCGGCAGGAGATCCCCTCGCTGCTCCTCTGGCAGCAGGTGATCGCTGATCAGCGGGTCAATGCTCCGTTTCAAAAGTTCAAACGCAACCTGCTTCTCTGGTTGCAACTGTTACTGCTCACGCTCTTGGCCCTGGCCGCAGCGCAGCCGTACATCCGAGGTCGCGACAGCCTGGCCAAGAACCTGCCGATCCTGATTGACTGCTCGGCCAGCATGGGAGCCATCGACGCCAAGACGAAGAAAACCCGGCTGGAACTGGCCAAGGATCAGATCCGTCCGATCATCGACAATATGCTCTCCGATCAACGGCTCATGCTGATCGAGGTCCACAACTCCGCCCAGCCACTGACCCAGCTGACCAACAATAAGACCGAGCTCAAGCAGGCACTCGACCAGATCGAGGTCGTCGATGTTCCCTCGCGACTGGAGGACGCGCTGGCATTGGCACGCGGCCAATCGAAGCTGGTCGAAATTCAGAGCATTCGTTTGTATTCCGACGGCAACGTCCCCACGCGGCCCAACCCCGTCACGGGGGAGTCGCAGGCGATTGTCGATTTCGAGTTGCCCTTTACGGTCGACTACTACCGCGTCAAGACGAGCGGCGGGAACATGGGGATCACGTCGCTCAACGCCACTCGCTCGGGTTCAGAGGCGTGGGAAGTCTTTGTCCGCGTCGAATCGAGTCCCGCAGCAGCGGGCAACGGACAATTGCGGCTGTCGAAGATCGTGGCTGGTCAGCCGGTCGTCGTCGGTGAGGAACGAGTCGTGCTCAATCCCGGCGAGTCGCAGCGGCTCGTCTTCACACTCGAATCGAACACGGAACTCCAGCTCAAAGCCGAGCTGTTGCCGAGCGATTTTGACGCACTGGCAGTCGACAACACCGCATGGGTCGACCTCCCTGTGGGACGAGACTTGCAGGTCTTCTGTCCGGAAACGCTGGCGGCATTTCGACACGCCCTCAAGGGGCAGCCAGGCATCAAGCTCGACCCTCCCGACGGGCAGACCTCGGAACTGGCGACCTATGACCTCGTCATTAGTGACAATTTGCTCGACTTGTCGCGCGAAGCGACGACCTACCTCACCATCGGGCAGGTGCCGAAAGAGCTCGATGGCAAGCTGACCATTGGTGAAGGGAATGTCACTGTCGTCGACTGGAAGCGTGACGCCCCACTCATGCAGCACGTCCAGCTCAAAGAGGTGTTGATGGTCGATGAGCCGACTCTGGCCGCGGGGGTGACCGACACGACGCTGGAGGAGATGGGCTTCGAGACGCTCTGCCATGGAGCGAAGGGCCCACTGATTTTGGAGCGTCGGGCCGGGCCGCGTTTGTATCTGCACTGGATGTTCAAGCTCGACCGAACGACGCTGCCGTACCGCTTGGCGTTTCCGATCCTGACGACGAACTTGGTGAATCTCTCTCTGCGGCAGGCGGAGTTAGCCGACGTGAAGGCGGCAGCGACCGGACTGCTGCCAGCTGTGAAGCTCTCCCGCGACACCGAGTACCGCGTCACGAATCCCAAGGGGGAACACGTCACGACGCGATCCGATGCCGAGGGCTGGGTCACCGGGATTTCCGCCCGAGCCGTGGGTCCGTACGAAGTCCGCTCGGGAGGCCAGCTGGTGCGGGAACTGGGGGTCAGCTTAATCAATCCGGTCGAGTCTTCGCTGGTCGGTGTCGAGAAGCTGGTCACCAAAGAAGCCAGCGTGACCGCGACAGAAGAGAAGCTTGATCAGGACAAGCCGATCTGGTCCTCCATGGCCTTGATCGCGCTGCTGGTCCTCTTAGTGGAATGGTGGTACTTCCAAAAGAAACCCGGCTGAGCGGGATAGCCATCGAGCTTGCTCGACGTGCTGCCGAGGTGGCTGAAGCGTAACGGTTGACACTTCGGCAATCAGGTGGCTCGACCGATTGCATGAGCGAACCAACGGATGTGGGTCGAGAAGAATGGGAACACGAATCTCCACTAAGCTGCATTAATCAAGAGGGGGAACTCGGCCGAAATAACTATGATTCGCAGCCCTCCAACGCCGCTCCTCTGCATTCCGAATTCGTGTCGATGAGTGCCGATTCGTGTTCCTTGTTCCTGAACCGTTCAGGCACCAATGGCAGCGTGAAACAGTCGATGAGTGAAGATGAGTGATCCTTTTCCCTGACTCCCCACGTTCCTGTGAAAAAGGAAACACGCGGATCTGATGAGCTCATGATAATGCATGACGACTGGCCACGCGAAAGTCGACTGTTCACTGCTCAGCGATGGGATGTCCGGGGTGCGAACGGTTACGTGTGTTTCTCCGTGCGAGAAAGTTGTCCCTCGGGAGGACGAAGCTCTCGCTGAGCCGCTGCTGAGGTGGACGCTGTCTGGCACAAGCGGCTCAGCCCGAGCTTCGCCCTGTCTTCGGGGCGCGCACGACATGTTTCCAGACGGCTCGTCAAACCGCTCGGATTTCCGCTGTCCTCTTTTTTCGGTTCACCCACGCCAATTCAACCAGAACTGCACAGTTGCCGTCACGAACTCCGCTCGGGAGAATGGAAGATCGCGTTCTGTTCCTCTTCAGCTGTCCCCCCCATGCCGAACTTTACCAATATCGCCGCCTACCGCTTTGCGGCGCTCACCGAGTTGAAGACTCTCCGAGAGCACTTGACCGCACTTTGCAAGGTGTGGAACCAGCGCGGGACGATCCTGCTCAGTACCGAGGGGATCAATCTTTGCGTGACGGGGGACCAGGCGAACATCGAACTGTTGCTAGTGGAACTGCGAGCGATCCCGGGGCTGGAAGACCTGAAAGCCAAGTACAGCCAGAGCGACCATCAGCCGTTTCGCCGCATGCTGGTGAAGATCAAGAAGGAGATCATCAGCTTCGGGATCGAGGGCGTCGACCCGGTCGGCAAGCCTTCCCCCAAGCTCGCTCCCGCAGAACTCAAACGCTGGCTCGATGAGGGGCGCCCCATCACGCTGCTCGACACTCGCAACGACTACGAGGTCAAACTCGGCACGTTCCGCAACGCCAGAACCCTCGACATCGAGCGGTTCCGTGAGTTCCCCGGCGCCGTCGCCTCTTTGCCCGAGCAGCTGAAACACCAGCCGATCGTCATGTTCTGCACCGGCGGCATCCGCTGCGAAAAAGCGGGCCCCTTTATGGAGATGCAGGGGTTCGAGCAGATCTACCAATTGGACGGCGGTATCCTCAAGTATTTTGAAGACTGCGGGGCTGCTCATTACGACGGCGAGTGCTTTGTCTTCGATGATCGCGTCGGGCTCGACCCCACGCTCGACGAGTCAGAAAGCGTCCAGTGCTATGCCTGCCAATCGCCGCTGACCGCCGCCGAACAGGCCGACGCTCGCTACGTCGTCAAACGGTCGTGCCCCTACTGCTATGTCCCGACCGAGGAACAGCAAGCCTGCCGAATCACCGATCGGCACGTCGCAATCCACGCAGCCACTCACCCGCTGCCGGGCCGCCGGATGACGGAGAACGAGCGCCCGTTCAGTATTCCCGCCGCCTACGATGGGCATCCGCTGATCGAGTGCCTCTGCGGGATTCTCGGACACATCCCGCGCGAGGAGTGGCTCCAAGCCTTCGCAGCTGGCCGGATCGTCAAGCGATTCTTCTCCGAAGGGGTCACCGGCCCCGCTCCCATCCCCGTTTCCGCAGATCAGATCGTGCGGGGCGGCGAGAGGTATCTGCGAATCCAACAGGCCGCCAGCGAGCCGGACATCAACCCGGACATCCGCATCCTCCACGAGGACGAAGCGGTCCTCGTGATCCACAAGCCGGCACCGCTGCCGATGCATCCCTGCGGCCGCTTCAATCGCAACACGCTGACTGCAATTCTGGAAGGGGTCTACCACCCGTACAACCCCCGCCCAGTCCACCGCCTCGACGCGAACACCTCGGGGATCGTCCTGTTCGCGCGCACGCGGCACTTCGCCCGTCAGCTTCAAAAGCAGTTTGAGCGGGGCGAAGTGAACAAGCAGTATCTGGCTCGGGTGCATGGTCACCCGACTCTGGATGAGTTCCGCAGCGATGCCCCCATCAGCGACGAGGTGGGCGACCTGGGTTCGTATCGCGTCGACTGGGAACACGGGAAACCGGCCTCGACGAAGTTCCGCGTGCTGGAACGCTGCCCCGATGGGACTTCGTTGCTGGAGGTCACTCCGTTGACCGGTCGCACGAACCAGATCCGTATCCACCTGTGGGAATTGGATCACTCGATCGTCGGCGACCGGACCTACCTGCCGGGCCAGGTCTTGGGAGACACTCAAACCGTGTCCACCGACGCCCCGTCGCTCAATCTGCTGGCCTGGAAGTTGAGTTTCGTCCACCCGCTGTCGCATGAGCCAGTGACCTTCGAAGCGAAACGCCCCGACTGGGCCAGCACCGGCAGCTGACGCAATTCATGCGAGGTTCAGGGTTCCCGCCCCGCCCAACCGGTCCAGTGAACAACGATCTCGCTCTCCGAGGAATTTTCCCGCACCCCACCCGATTGAAAATCCCCGCCCTCGGTGTTACCCTCTTCCCCCTTCCCGCTGCCCACGTGGCGGAATTGGCAGACGCGCTAGGTTGAGGGCCTAGTGAGGTAACACTCGTACAGGTTCAAGTCCTGTCGTGGGCACTCCAGATGGCGAAAGGACTTACGGCAATTTGCCGTGAGTCCTTTTTTGTTGGAGTCAGGCGTTTTTGGGGGCCAGTGGGCGAGTCGGATCGGGGTTGAAAGGGGAGCGGATCGTGTTCAACGGCGCGGATCAATCGGCTCATGAGCGTCGACCGGCGCTCGCTTCGGGTTCTTCTTGGCGGACGGTCAGCGGAACCCGCGGCGAGCGCCTCGCGGCACTGACCTGACCTGGGAGGGCGAAGCTCCTGCGGAGCCGCTGACCGGAGTGGACGCTGTCTGGCACGAGCGGCTCGGCAGGAGCCTCGCCCTCCCGGCCAGGTGCGAACATCGCCTGATTCCGTCGGCGTGTATTTATTCACCGCTGCCAGCATCGCAGTCAGTGTGGCCCGTTGCGGCTCGGGATCGAGTTGTTCGCGGGTGACCAGCTGGACCACGCGGTGGACCCGTCCGGCGGAGTCGGCGGGGTCACCGGGGCGGTGGCCAAGGAGGGAGTATTTCCGCAGTGGGATCAGGGCGGTTTCAGTGTCGAGTGCGAGCTGCCGCTCCAGCGCAGGATGCTCCAGCAACCC
>Ga0105046_10007771_pt1 | contig 16859 bp, 16 predicted proteins | sample MAT03_FD_78385 | JGI IMG/M metagenome (GOLD analysis project Ga0105046, IMG submission 78385) | Freshwater microbial communities from Lake Fryxell liftoff mats and glacier meltwater in Antarctica - MAT-03 (megahit assembly) | ecosystem: Environmental > Aquatic > Freshwater > Ice > Liftoff...
CTGCACGCGGCATGGCTGCGTCAGAGTTGCCTCCATTGCGCAATATTCCTCACTGCTGCCTCCCGTAGGAGTCTGGTCCGTGTCTCAGTACCAGTGTGGGGGATAACCCTCTCAGGCCCCCTACCGATCAAAGCCTTGGTGAGCCGTTACCTCACCAACTAGCTAATCGGGCGCATGGCCATCCTTTACCGCCGGAGCTTTCAAAGCAGAGTGATGCCACTCCGCTTGTTATGGGGTATTAATCCGGATTTCTCCGGGCTATCCCCCAGTAAAGGGTAAGTTCCATACGTGTTACGCACCCGTGCGCCGGTCGCCACCCATGTATTGCTACATCGTGCTGCCCCTCGACTTGCATGTGTTAAGCCTGCCGCTAGCGTTCATCCTGAGCCAGGATCAAACTCTCCATTGTAAATGTTCGCTTGATCTGGTTCGTTGACGAGGTCTCTCATGTTTGACCTTTCGATCACAAGGACACCTGCTGTTCTCAGATTGGACAATAAGTCAAAGAACTGTATCGGTATTGGGCATCGCCCATTCCAATCATGTTCGTGCGCTCAGCACCCCTCTTGTACAAAGCATTTTTGCGAGAGGGACGGCAAAAGTACCGTCTTGGTTCGGACCCTGCAAGCGCTTGTGGAAAACTCTTCCACAGCCCCTGAACATCCTCACCAAACTACTCCTCCCTACCGGGGCGCTTCAAAGAACGTCTTTCCGAAAGCGGGTGCAAATGTAGGATCGCTTAACACATCCGCAAGCATGCTTTGAAGATATTTTTCGTTTGTCCCTCTAGGGGGTGGTCGAAGCAACGGGCAACACCTTGCCATTGAACAAGTTGTGGCCATCGAGCGCGAAACGTGCCACGTACGCACCCATGGATGCTGAAGTGATCGAGGACCGATGATCTGGAAAAGCTGCTCGCAACATCTCTGTGTCCACACTGCCCAGCGCCAGGCAATTGCTCCTGATCCTACGATCCTTCAACTCTTCTGCCATGCATTGGGCCATGCAAGCCAACGCGGCTTTGCTTGAACTATAGGCCACCAAGCCAGCGAACTTGACACTGTCTTGGTAACCACCCATGCTGCCAACGTGCACGATATGGCCCAGTGGATCGCCCTCTAGCTCGTCCAACAGAGCCTGCGACAGTTCCAAGGGTGCGAACACGTTCGCCGCGAAAAGTGCATAGAGATCCTCCCGGACATATTGGCCAATGGGCTTGCTCAGAAGGATACCGGCATTATGCACGAGGGCTTGAACACGTCGTCCAGCAACTAGGCTCTTCACTTCTTCCGCAGCACCAGGAAGTGCGATATCGAGCGCCAGCGTTGTCAAATGCCCAACATTACCAGCGCAGGACATCTTAAGTTCTTCCAAGGCGATCGGATCCCGCGCGATGGCAATGACGGAGCAGCCATGATCACGCATCAGCGCGACCGTTGTAGCCCGCCCTACTCCCCTGCTCGCTCCGGTCACTATGACCAAATCCGGCTTTCGCCCCATGCAACAAAGATCACCTCTTTGTTCTTAAGAGACCCAAACAGGCATTGCCTCGTCTGGGTGTGATCACTTCAACAACGCTACTCCTTCGGGCGCGCCCGTTCTCGCTCGATCTTCAACCGAATACGCTCGCGCACCTCGGGAACCATCTGATCACCTATATTCCTCATCTGGCGCAACACCCACTGCTGTCGGCCCCTGAGATAACCTGACGGCCTTGAACAACTGAAACGCCTGGGTGCGGGCAGGGTGGCGGTGATCAAAGCGGCTTGAGGGCCGGTAAGCTTTCCCGCCGGTCGATCGAAGCAGAGCTGCGCAGCGGCTTCAGCCCCGAATACCCCCTTGCCCATCTCGGCCACATTGAGGTACACTTCAAGGATCCTCTCCTTCGTCCATAACGCTTCGATCAGCAGGGTGAACCACACCTCGAGACCTTTGCGCAGGAAATTTCGACCCGACCAGAGGAAAACGTTCTTGGCGGTCTGCTGACTGATGGTGCTGGCCCCACGAACGCGCTTGCCCTTCTTGCGTTCATTGAACTCCATAGCCTTACGGATACGTTCCCATTCAAAACCGAAGTGATGGAAGAACCGCTGATCCTCTGAAGCGATGACCGCGAGCGGAAGACTTCTGGAGATCTCCTCCAAGCCAACGGTACTGCGGCGGAACTCCTCCTGCTCGAGCGATTGAGAGATCATGGTCCAGGTGACCGGAGGATCTACAATACCCAACAAAGCGACCCATAGAGCCGATACGACCATGGTCCAGAACCCGATCGCAAGACACCAACGCATAATTGTACGTACTGTGCGCATTGATCACAATCCGAGGCCGCGAAGCTAGAGGAACGCTCTGGCCTGAAATCACTGAGGCCGACGCATGGTCGGCCTCAGTCCTTTGTACGTCGCGCGAACGTCACCCCTGTTGCTTGCGACGTACAATGAAATGGTGGATGACCAACGCGAGGCCGCCACAGGGCAGCACCATGATGAAGTAGGGCAGGGGGGTATCACCGATATCGCCGTTCACACCGTATTGGGGCATGTGGCTATCCATGAGATAGCCAAGGAACAAGCCAAGGCCCACAGCCATCATGAACATCCCGTTCCGCAGACTACGGAAGGGTACCTCTTTCGCGTTCAAGTTACCGGGGTCCAAGCCTTTCTCGATCATGGCGATGCGCTGCCGATGCTTCGCCATCACCCCGACATAAACGCATCCGAAGATCATGGCGAATAAGGCGATGGGTACAAGGGTTTCTGTAGGGTTCATGACGGCGGTTGAGCTTTGTGTGATCCATACGACGCGGCACGAGCACGACCGGTTACGATCAGCGTTGACCCGGTTCATAGCCGGTCATAGACAGGTTGGCCCATTCATCATGGATCAGGCAAAAGCAGCCGATCGGCGATGAGCTTTGTAACCCGGTTCATCCCAAGCGTCGTCCCATCACCGCCAACACCATGGACATCGCACCCCTGATCGCCCGCACGCTCGCGGGAGACCCACGCGCCTATGCGGAGGTGGTGCGCACATTCCAGCACATGGTGTACACCGTCTGCCATCGCGTATTGAGGAATACCGAGGACGCCGAGGAAGCCACGCAGGACACGTTCGTGAAGGCCTACCAGAACCTGGCTGGCTATAGCGGCGGCGCGAAGTTCTCCACTTGGTTGTACAGCATAGCCTTTCGTACGGCGATCTCACATGGTCGCAAACGCCGTCCCGATAGCGTCTCCGTGGATGATCTCATCAGCCATCCTCCTGCGGAAAGACAGGACGGAATGCAACAAGCTGATATAAAGCGCTACCTGAACAAGGCGCTTGGGGCCATGGATGAAGAAGATGCCTCCATCCTGAGTTTCTTCTATCTGGAAGAACTGAGCGTTGAGGAGATCGTAACCGTGACCGGGCTTACGGCGTCCAATGTGAAAGTGAAACTGCACCGGAGCCGTAAGAAGCTTTTGGACGAGTTGAACAACGAGCTGAAAGGTGAAGCCCACGCGTTACTTTTGGATCATGCCTGAGTTGAGCGAGAACGATCTGCCAAAGCTGTTCCAAGCGGCCGGTCATCAGGCGCCGCCGCGGGACCTGACCGATCGCATAATGGCGCGGGTGGCCGTGACCCCGATCATGCGGCGGGACTCGGCCAAACCCCTGATCAGCAAGCGTGCCTGGCTGCTTCTCGGGGCTGGCTTTTTAGCCCTCACCGCAGCCGTCGCTCTGTTGCCAGGTGATGCCGATCAAGCGACCGGTCCGGCGACCAAGTTGTTCTCCATGTTGGAGGAAACCACCTCGCAGCTCCGCCTACCCACGGGTTCCTGGCCGATCTGGTCAGCGATGGCCGTAGGCAGTATGCTCTTGTTCACCTGGATCGACGGCACGCTCATGAGTAGCATGCGCCGTTCCGCCGCCTGAATCTTTAGCGCAGTTCCTTCACTGCGGTTAGCGCGGCTTCATAGTTCGGTTCAGCGCCGATCTCCGGAGCGAGTTCCAAGTAGCGCAACATCCCTTCCTTGTCGATAACCCAAGTCACGCGGCCAAGGGTTCCGTTCAAATTGCCTTCGACGATACGGGCACCCCAGAGATCACCTGCGTCCCGGTATCGGAAGTCGCTGCCGGTCTCCACATGGTCGATCCCTTCGGCCAGACAGAACCGCTTCATGGCGAAGGGAAGATCCATGGTGACAGCAAGGACCCGGGCGCCCAGACCCACGGCCAGCTTGTTGAATGTGCGAGTTTCCAACGCACACGTACTCGTGTCCAGGCTTGGGAACATCACCAACACCAACACATGACCCTTGAGGTCGGCGAGCGCAGCGTCGCTCTTGTCCTGTTTCACATAGCGGAGCTGTGGAGCCGCCATGCCCGCAGTGGGCAGCGGACCGTTGACTTTCGGGTGGGGCATTGAAACGACGAAGTTGGATGATGATCGCGGCTAGCGAACGTTCAACCGACGTTTACTGTTCGTTCATCAGCTTGGGGATGGCTCCCTCGTAGATCTTTCGTGCATCCTCGATGAAGCCAAAGGACTCATCATCCACCATCAGCTTGCCTTTGGTAACGTGACCCAGCAGGATGAACGGTACACGGCTGGCACGCAACAAGTCCAGGAACTCGACCTCCGTATCCTCGTTGAGCGTGACCACAGCGCGCCCCTGCCCTTCACCGAAAAGGAAAGCGTCCGGACGTATCTCGCTGTCCGTGACGATGTCGAACCCAAGACCGCGCGGCAGACCCATTTCCATCAGCGTAGTCCACAAGCCCCCATCGCTTACATCGTGGGCCGCATTGATCAAGCCCTTGCGGATGATCATGAGCAACATGGTGTGCAGCCGACGCTCATCCTCCAGATCGACGTAGGGCGCGGGCGAACGTAGGATGCCATGATGACGCACCAGGTATTCACTGCTCGCAATGTCCTCCTTGGTCTGTCCTAGCAGGAAGATGAGATCCCCTTTGGACTTGAAGTCGAGACTCATGCGCTTCGTGACATCGGGGACCACGCCGACCATCCCGATCGTTGGCGTGGGGAATACCGGAACCGTGCTCGTGCCAAGAACGGTCTGGTTATAGAAGCTCACGTTGCCACCGGTCACAGGGGTCTCGAAAGCACGGCACGCATCGCCCATGCCCTTTATCACCTGAGCGAACTGCCAGTAGACCTCGGGGTCGTATGGGTTCCCGAAATTCAGGCAATTGGTAACGCCGCAGGGCTCACCGCCGGTGCAGGCGATGTTGCGCGCCGCCTCCGCCACAGCGATCATTGCGCCTGTATACGGATCAGCGTGCACGTAGCGTCCGTTGCAGTCCACCGTCACGGCAAGTGCCTTTCCAGTCTCCTTGATCAGCACAAGGCCGGCATCGCTTGGTGAATTGGTGCTCATATTGTTCGTGCGCACCATGGTGTCATATTGCTCGCTTACCCAGCGCTTGCTCGCGATGTTCGGGCTGGCCAGCAGATCGAGAGCGACCGCCTTCAGATCCTCTGGTTCGGGAACATCCGTGATCTTGAACTTCTGGTTCTCCTTGATGTAGGCCGGTTCGCGTGTCTCCCGCTCGTACACCGGGGCACCACCGCCCAGCACCAGGCTCCCGGCTGGTACTTCCGCCACCAATTCCTCCTGCATGAAGTACCGAATGGTTCCGCCATCGGTCACGGTGCCAATCTCCACACAGTTCAGGTCCCACTTCGCGAAGATCTTCTCCACCTCCTTCTCCCGCCCTTTCTTCACAACGACGAGCATGCGCTCCTGGCTTTCGCTCAAGAGGATCTCCCAAGCACGCATTCCTTTCTGACGGGTCGGCACACGGTCCAGGTGTATATCCATGCCGCTCTCACCCTTCGCGCTCATCTCGCTGGTGCTGCAGGTGATCCCCGCCGCTCCCATGTCCTGCATACCGATGATCGCATCCGTCTGAGCCAGTTCGAGCGATGCTTCCAGCAGCAACTTTTCCATGAAGGGATCGCCCACTTGCACCGCAGGCAGATCGTCCATGCTCGTCTCGGTGATGTCCTTGCTCGCGAAGCTGGCGCCGTGGATGCCGTCTTTACCAGTGGAGCTACCGACGATGAAGACCGGATTGCCCTTACCATGGCTGGTCGCACTGATCACACGGTCCGTGCGAACGATGCCGACGCTCATGGCGTTCACCAACGGATTACCTGTGTAGCACTCGTCGAAGTACACCTCACCGCCCAGCACTGGAACACCGAAGGCGTTGCCATAGTCCCCGATGCCTTTCACCACGCCGCGCATATGCCAGCGGCTGCGGGCCTCTTTGGAGATGTCGCCGAAGCGCAGCGAATTGAGTTGCGCGATCGGCCGCGCACCCATCGTGAAAATGTCGCGGTTGATGCCACCCACGCCCGTGGCCGCACCTTGGTATGGTTCTATCGCGCTTGGGTGATTGTGGCTTTCGATCTTGAAGGCACAAGCCCAACCGTCACCGATATCCACCAAGCCGGCGTTCTCCTGCCCTGCTTCGGCCAGCAGTTTCGGGCCTGATCGCGGAAGCGTTTTCAGCTGCTTGATCGAGTTCTTGTAGGAGCAATGCTCGCTCCACATCGCGCTGTAAATACTGAGCTCGGTGAAGTTCGGATCGCGGCCCAGCACGCCTTTGATCTTCTCGAACTCTTCGGGCAGCAGGCCCATCTTCTTCGCGGTATCCACGCCAGCGGGCGCCAGATCGGGGTTGGTGGTCAGGGTCGGCATATCGGTGCTCAAAGGTAGCCGGAGGCGCGAACCCCCTCCGTCAGCGGAAGCATCCATCCGTGATCGGACGAAGTCAACGGAGGCATCACCTTCATGAAGAGGTACGTCTACATTGCGACCCCTATGACCGGCGCACTTCTCGCCATCGCATACACCGCGCTGCTGCTGTACTGGATGCGGCGGATCCCTTTTTTTTCGCGCGTACCGGGCCTGAACATGCGTTGGGTGGCCGGGCTCTTTGTGGTGAAGATCCTCGCGGGAACTGCCTTGTGGGCGGTGTACACCTATATCTACACCGACCGACATACAGCGGATGTATTCAAATATTTCGACGATAGCGCGGTGATGCACAACGCGCTATTCGACAGGCCCATGGACTATCTGCGGATGGTGCTGAGCATCGGGAACGACACGCCCTACTTCACCGGGAAGTACTACGCGGTAATGAACAACTGGATCCGCCAGTTCGAGAACAACATCTACAACGACTCACACACAATGATCCGCCTCAACGCGGTGATGCGTCTGTTCTCCTTCGGGCACTACCATGTCCATACGGTCTTCGCGTGCTTTTTGAGCACCACTGGCCTTGTGGCCCTCTTCCGAACCTTCGCGCCCCTGGTACGTGGCTTGGAACGCGGCCTGATACTCGGTGTTTTCCTCTGGCCCAGCCTGCTGTTCTGGGCCAGCGGCGTGCTGAAGGAAAGCCTGCTCATCTTCGGGCTGGGTCTGTTCATGATCGGCGTTATCGGTCTGCCCATGGACCGCCATCGCTGGCGTGCCATCCTCGCCATCGTGATCGGGCTTTCCATCATGCTCGTCGTGAAATTTTATGTCCTCTTCTGCCTGTTACCCGGACTGGCCGCACTGCTTTGGCACCGCCGTTCGGGGGGGAACGCGATCCTGAAGAGTGTTGCCGTGCATGCGCTGGCCGTGGCGGTCGTGGTGTTCTCGGGTACTGTGTTGCCGGGTTACGATGTGCTCGAACTGCTGGCCCTGAAACAGCGTGACTTCATTGGTATGGCCACCGCCGTGCAGAGCGGGAGTTACGTGCAACTGCCATTGCTGGAGTCGGATATCTGGAGCTTTGCGCGCAACGCCCCGCATGCCTTGTACATGACCTTGCTATCCCCGATCGCCGCGCTCGGCACCGGAGCGCTCGGCTGGGTCAGCGCGGCGGAGAACGCTCTCCTGGTGCTGGTACCGGTCGTCGCCCTGCGCTATCGACGGCCATGGAGCAAGGTGGACAAACCGCTGTTGTTCTTCTGCCTCTCCTTCATCCTCCTGCTCGCGTTACTGATCGGCTGGACCGTACCGGTGATCGGCGCGTTGGTGCGTTACCGCATTCCCTTGCTGCCTTTCTTTTCACTGGCCATGCTGCTTCTCGTTGATGCGCAACGGCTGCCGCGCTGCCTGCCATTCATTGCCCGTACATGAACCGTCGATCCTACTACGCCCTTCTTGTTACACTCTTCGCGAGCGCATGCGCGTACCGCTCGGAGGATGCGGACCTGGTGGTACACAACGCGGTGATCCACACCTTGGATGAAGGAAACACGACCTATCAAGCCATGGCGGTGAAGGATGGCCGTATCATCGAACTTGGGCCCGAACAGCAGATCCTGAACAAGTACAGTGCGAAGCGGGCCTACGATGCACGAGGCCGCGTGGTTTATCCAGGCTTCATCGATGGCCATTGCCATTTCTTCGGATATGGCCTGAACAAGCAAAAGATCGACCTGCAGGGCGTGAAAAGCTGGGATGAAGCGATCGAGCGCACCATCGTCTTCGCGCAGGCGCATCCGAACAGCGAATGGATCCTGGGACGCGGTTGGGACCAGAACCTGTGGGTGGACAAGTCCTTTCCGGACAACGCCAGGTTGAACGAACTTTTCCCGGATCGTCCCGTGTTCCTCCAACGCGTGGATGGCCATGCCGCCGTTGCGAACAAGGCGGCCTTGGATCACGCGGGACTCAGCGCCGAAAGCGCGATCGCGGGCGGCATTCTGGAAGTGAAGAACGGCAAGCTCACGGGCCTGATCGTGGACAATGTGGCGGACGTTTTCCAGAAGATCTTCGAGGATGCCGAGCAGACCACCAAGCGACAGGCCTTGCTGGACGCGCAGGCCGACTGCTTCGAGAAAGGCCTCACGATGGTATGCGACGCGGGTCTGGACGTGGGGACGATCGAACTGATCCAGATGATGCAGGCCGAAGGCTTGCTGAAGATGCGCGTATATGCCATGGTGGCCGACCAGGCCGAGAACCTGGAGCATTTCGCGAAAGCGGGCCCGATCAGCACGGACAGGTTGTGGGTGCGCGCGGTGAAGGTGTACGGAGATGGTGCCTTGGGCTCTCGCGGTGCCCTGTTGAAAGCGCCTTACTCTGATGTTGACAGCGTGTACCACGGACTGCTTCGGGCGGACCGGACCCACATGCTGGAGGTGGCCCATTGGTGCGACGAGCACAACTTCCAAATGGTCACACATTGCATCGGCGATAGCGCGGACCGCTTCATGCTCGACGTGTACGCTGAGGTGCTGAAGGGCACCAATGACAAGCGCTGGCGCATCGAGCACGCCCAGTGCATGGATCCGCGCGACTTCCACCTGTTCGCGGAGAACAGTGTGATCCCAAGCGTGCAGCCCACGCACCTGCTCAGCGATGCGCCATGGGCCATTGATCGCATCGGGCCGGAACGCTTCAAGAGCGCCTATGCCTGGAATACACTGCGCAAGCAGATCGGTATCGTGGTATTGGGTACGGACTTCCCGGTGGAAGCGATCGATCCGCTGGCTACGTACTACGCGGCTGTTGTGCGCAAATACCGTGATGGATCGAGCATCGTTGGCAGCCCGATGGACGAAGCACTTTCGCGCACGGACGCCCTTCTTGGAATGACGCTCTGGAACGCCCTGGCCTCATTCACCGAGAAGGATCTGGGCACGCTCGAAGTCGGCAAATTCGCCGACCTAGTGGTGGTGGATCGCGACCTGCTCAAAGCGGATGAGGCCGGGTTGCGCAAAGCGAAGGTGATCGCCACGTTCGTCGGCGGCGAACAGGTCCACTGAACGGTACTTTCGAACGCCGCCATGCCAACAGGGCTATTCGTCATCTCACTGGACCTCGAGCTTTATTGGGGCATGCGTGATTCACGCACGCTGGAGGCCTACGGCGCGAATATCCTCGGTGTGCGCGAAGCCCTGCCGCGCATGCTGCAGGCCTTCGATGACCACGGGGTGAAAGCCACCTTCGCCACTGTGGGGCTGCTCTTTTTCGATGACAAGACCGGCATGATGAGGGGGTTTCCCACGGAACGGCCCGGCTATGTGAACCGCGCGCTTTCCCCTTACACGGACCACTTCGAAAGGGTTGGAACGAACGAAGCCGAGGACCGCTACCATTTCGGTGCATCACTGATCCGGACCATCCAGGAGCGTCCCGCACACGAGATCGGGTGCCACACCTTCTCGCACTACTACTGCCTGGAGCGCGGGCAGACCGAGGCGGAGTTCAAAGCCGATCTGCGGGCAGCGAAGAACGCTGCAGCGGCGTTCGGTGTGGAGTTGAAGAGCTTCGTCTTCCCACGAAACCAGTACAACGAACGCTACCTCGGCATCTGCCACGCAGAAGGCATATCCAACTATCGAGGCAATGAACGATCCTGGTTGTACCGCGCACGCAATCGCGAGCAGGAGACCACGATCCGTCGTGCCCTGCGCCTGCTGGACACGTGGCTCAACCTGAGCGGACACAACTGCCACGTGATCTCCGCACCCCTGCCAGGGCAGCCCCTGGACATTCCGGCAAGTCGGTTCCTGCGGCCTTGGGACGTTCGCTGGAAGATCCTCGAAGGACTTCGTCTGCGTAGGATCACCAAGGCGATGGACCACGCCGCACGCACCGGGAAAGTCTTCCACCTCTGGTGGCACCCGCACAATTTCGGACGGAATGTGGACAGGAACATCGCCTTCCTTGAACGCATCCTGCGGCACTACGAGCACTTGCACGAACAGTCCGGCTTCGAGAGCATGACCATGAGTGCTCTCGCCTCCAAGACCATGGGCCATGGCCGTTGAGCGCGTTGTGCTGTTGGGTCGCGAGAACGCATCCACGGCGCTGCTCTATCACGCCCTTGCCAAGGTGTTCGATACACAGGTGGTGCTGGAACAAGGTCCCTCCACGTGGTCGTTGCTGCGATCGCGCATGCGACGGCTCGGCCTTATGAAGGTGATCGGCCAGGTGCTGTTCCAATTGCTCGTCGCCACTCCCTTGGGTGTACTATCCACGACGCGAGTGCGCGAGATCCTCAGGATCTCCGGTGCGTCCACCGCACCGATACCGGTCAGCGCGATCGCACGCGTTCCTTCCGTGAACGGCCCGGCGTGCTGGGAAGCCGTTCGCCTATTGGCACCAGCCGTGGTGGTGATCAACGGCACGCGCATTCTTTCCGCGAAGACGATCGCCGCCATCGGCCGGCCTATACTGAACACGCATGTGGGCATGACCCCGCGTTACCGCGGTGTGCATGGCGCGTACTGGGCCTTGGTGAACAACGACCCTGAACATTGTGGAGTGACCGTTCATCTGGTGGACGAAGGCATCGATACCGGCGGGGTGCTCTACCAGGCGACGATCGCGCCCAGTGAGCGCGATAATTTCACCACATACCCGCTGCTCCAAATGATAACAGGCAGCGCATTGCTGGTGCGGGCGGTGGGCGCTGCTGCACGCGGAGCGGTGACCGTGGTGGCGGGCCCGGCCGGTGACACACGCTGGTATCATCCCACGCTTTGGGAATACGTGCGGAACCGCCTGGGCAAAGGGGTGAAGTGAGATCCGTTCAGCGGTTCACCACTGGATCGGGCCAACCGCATGGCCCGCTCAAGGCAGCTTCACAAAGCGTGTCTCCCACTGTACGTCGCCCTGGCGCACGCGAAGCGCATAGCTACCTGCCGCCACGCCGTCCAGCGGAACAGTGATCACACCACTGCTGCGCTCCCCCTTATCGAGCACAACGCGGCCGTGCGTATCGATCACCGTGATGCGTACGTCGCCACTGCCGGTCGCTGGTATGCGCACGGTGATCAGTTCGTTCGCCGGTGAAGGCCACACGCTGAACCCCAGCACGGCCTGATCCGCGATGCCCGTGATCACCACGACCTCCGGCTCGCTTTCCGCAGCGCATCCGTTGACGTCGGTGATCCCCACGGTGTACGAACCGGACTGCGTGGCGATGTATACCTGTCCGATGGCACCATCGATCAAGTCGCCGTTGAAGTACCACTGGTAGGCCGGCCCGCTGCTGCTGGTTAGTTCGGCCCCATCCGGCGTGATCACCGGTGTGGACGGCGCGGGAAGCACGGTGAAGATGAGTCCATTGCTTTGTGCACAGCCGGTGGCCGTGCTCGCCACCACGGTCAAGGGTCCGGCGCCCGTGTAGCTCGTGGGGTTGCTGGTGGAACCATTGCTCCAGAGATAGGCATCGTAGCCTGCTGGTGCGCTGACCTCCACCGCTTCGTTCGCACACATCTCAGCATCCGAAGCGGTGATGGTGACGTCGGGTAAATTGGAGGTAACAAGCGCATCGAAGGCATGCACGCGCCCGTAGCCGAACCGGCCGTTGGGCAGGGTGCCGGTGAGCGGGTCGCCAAAGGTGGTGCCCAGGAACGCCTGCCTGATCTGTGCCCAACTCGCGTTCGGACACTTCTGCAGGTAGAGCGCCACGGCACCCGCCACCGCAGGCGAAGCGACCGAGGTTCCCCCGTTGCGCGCGTGCCAGCCGCATTCATCCACCTTGTATGGTTCATTGGCGATCGCCCAGGCCAAGTTCGCCACAGCGCCGGCGGTCATGGTGATGTCGCCTGGTGCTGCGATGTCCGGCTTCCACCGCTGATCTCGCGTGGGGCCTGCGCTGCTGTTCACGGAGATGGTGAACGGCGTGGTGCCCATCACCACCAAGCTGTCATCATAACCGACATAGACGGATTGATTGATGTAGTTGGCCACCGTGAGGCTCATATCGCTGCAAGCCCAAGAGTCCACAATGTGGGAGTTCACGTCGGGCTCAACGTAGTGCGCCATCGCTGGATACTGGGCTGCCGTTGGGAACGGTAGGGAAAGGACTGTGGCGAGAACGGGCCCCAACACGTTCGAAGTGGCGGTGACCGTGGTAAGGCTCCATACATCAAATGTGCCACTCCCGGTGGTCATGAAGCGCCAGTTGTACGTGGCGGAATCAGGCTCGGCGATCATCACTTGTAGCTGGATCTGCTCGCCACGTTGTTGCGCGAAGTACTGCACCGTACCAAGGAGATCACCACTAGTGCTCAACAGTGGTTCGGTGATCAGGGTGCCCAGGTTGGAGGCGATGGTGTTGAACGCCGTGCGCCCACGATAAGCCAGGCTGGGTTGCACACGATCGGCCCCGACCGCATAATGCACATTGGCGAAGTCATCCGCATCGGCCCAAAGCTCGAAGTACATGTTCGGGAAGGCGAACAAATTGTAGGGCGACGCGTTCGCGTTGGTGGTGAACCAGGTGAACGTGGTGTCAGGACCCACCTCGGTGCGCAGGTGGATGGGATAGTAATTGTTGAGGTTGCCAGCGGCACATACCACGCCACGCCCGCGCTGTGCGTTCACCAGGCTGTCGATGAAAAGCGCTGCTGCATCCTTCCCATCGTGCGAGCCGGAATAAGTACCCAAGCTGAGGTTTACGACCGCGGGCTTGCCCATCTCCTCCGCCCTTTCGAAGACGTACCGCACCGCATCGGCAACGCGTGCGCGGAAATCCGGTCCTGACTGGCTGACTACGATTATGTCCGCAGCGGGTGCGACACCCTTGTGATGGCCCGAGGCGAGGCCGTTCCCAGCAGCGATCCCGGCCGTATTGGTTCCATGCGTTCCATTGTCGGCCACCGTGATCTGCCCCGCATCGATCTGCGCGCCGGTCCACTCGCTACCATATCCGAGTTCGGGGGGTGCTGGTGCATCCTCCGCACTTTGGTCCCAGAACCAGGCCACGCGTGTCGTGCCATCGCTGTTGTTGAAGTCCGGATGGGTGTGATCAAGCCCCGTATCGATGATCCCCACCACCACACCCGATCCATCGTACCCTTGTGGAAGTGGCGAAAGTCCTGCGTGTACCTCGTTCACATGCGCCTTCACGCGCATGCTGTCCGCGAGTTGCTGGCCTCGGTCCATACTGAACTCGAACCGCTCCACCGCCGGTGATGCTGCGAGATCGCGCACCCGGGAAACCGGCACACGCGCGGCTACGAGCCGGCCCATGCTCATTTTCACCAGCCCCCCATTCGCCCGCACCGCCGCGCTCACCCCACTCACCGATCCGTGTATGAACAGGTCCACCTGCGCATCGGGTGTATGCGCCTGTTCCAGGAAGGCGTTCAGTTGGAAGTCGATCTTCTGGCGTTGCTGGGCCGCGATCGGCGATCCAGCGCTCAACAGGGCCACCAACAGGAGGAGTGTACCGTTTCTCATAGCTCAAATGTAAGACCGCTCATGGGCGGGACATGTCGTTGAAGTCCGGGATATCCACGAGGAAATCCACCCTACCCGTGGCGTGGTCAATGCGGCAGCAGAAGTGCCGGAACCCGTTCGTCACGATCAGATAGCCCACCTTGAACACGAGATTATAACGCGCGACCTGCTCGAACGTTCGTTGGTCGATCCTGACCTGGGGAGCTTTGCATTCCACGATCACCAACGCACGGCCATCCCGCCCGAACACCACAATGTCCGCCCGTTTCGCCAGTTCGTTCAGCACCAGCGAACGCTCCACGGCGATCAGTGATGCCGGGCATCCGAGGTCGTGTACCAGGTGGTTCAGAAAGTGCTGCCGCACCCATTCCTCCGGGGTTAACAGGACCCAACGGCGGCGGTGCGGATCGAATACGCGCACCCCATCGGCGTCATTCTTAGTTTTGACGCCGTGGTCGGGCAGGTCCAATCTGGGCAGGCCGGTATCCATCTCCCCGCAAAAGTGCGCACCAAGGAAGAGATCGTCACCAACTGGCTTCCCCGCTACACGGGTTCGGCCCTTGAGGTCTTCAAGCCATATGTGCTGCTGACCAACTTCGACAACTACCTCGACATCTTCTGCCAGCAGACCGGTGCGGTGATCCCCGTAAAGGACAAAGCGATGAAGATGGCGGTGGCCGAGGACATGGTGATGATCAACTTCGGCATGGGCAGCCCCATGGCCGCCACCACCATGGACCTGCTCAGCGCGATCGACCCGAAGGCGGTGCTCTTCCTGGGCAAGTGCGGCGGGCTGAAAAAGAAGAACCAACTGGGTGACTTGATCCTGCCGATCGCCGCGATACGGGGCGAGGGTACCAGCAACGACTACTTCCCACCGCAAGTGCCGGCGCTGCCCAGCTTCATGATCCACCGTGCGGTAAGCGGCGTGATCCGCGACATGGAACTGGACTATTGGAGCGGAACGGTGTACACCACCAACCGCAGGGTATGGGAGCATGACGAGGAGTTCAAGAAGGAATTGCAGCGCATGCGGTGCATGGGCATCGACATGGAGACCGCAACGCTCTTCATGACCGGGTTCGCTAACGGCATACCGACCGGGGCGTTGCTGCTGGTGAGCGACCAACCGATGGTGCCCGAAGGTGTGAAGACCAGCGCGAGCGATCTTCAAGTGACCGGGTCCTTCGCCGAAACGCATGTGCGTGTGGGGATCGCGTCCTTGCGTGAGATCATCAATGAAGGGCGGTCCGTGAAGCACCTGCGCTTTGAATGAGAAAGAGGAAAGCTGATCAGGTATGACCCCTTTGATGAACGCGGATCCGGGTTTCAAGCGGTCGCGGCAGAGGCGGTCCCTTGGGCATTCGTGCGATCAGATCTTGTCTGATCCGTGTTCATCGTTCGGATCAGTGTCATCCGCGTTCGTCTTGACCAGCGTCATCAGCGTTCCTCCTGCACCATGAGCACCACGGACGACTACAAGAAGATCATGCTCGAGGTGCGCTCGGGCAAGTTCCGTCCGGTGTACCTGCTGCATGGTGAGGAGGGCTTCTTCATCGATCGCATCGCCGGTGAGATCGAACACCTGGGGTTGCAAGAGCATGAGCGCGACTTCAACCTGACCATACTCTACGGTCGCGACGCCAACCCGGACGTGGTGAAGGACACCTGTTTGCGCTATCCGATGATGGCCGAACGACAGGTGGTGATCATTCGTGAATTGCAGACCTGGCGCATCGATGAGGTGGAGAAACTGGAGCCCTACCTAGCACGGCCAACACCCACCACTGTGCTCGTGCTCTGCTACAAGCACAAAAAGATCGACGGCCGCAAGACCATCCTGAAAACCGCACAGAAAGGTGGTGGCACGGTGTTCCTCAGCGACAAAGTGCGCGACGACAAGTTGCCCGACGTGCTTGTGAGTTTCGCGAAGAACCAGAAACGCAAACTCGGCGGCACGGAAGCCCAGCTACTGGCCAACCACCTGGGCAGCGATCTGGCCAAGGCGGTGAAGGAAGTGGAGAAGCTCTGCCTCGTCACCGAGGAAGGCGGTGCGATCAGCAGCGAGGTCATCGAACGCTTCGTGGGGATCAGCAAGGACTACAACGTGTTCGAACTGCAGAACGCCATCGGTATGCGCAACGCGGAAAAGGCGCACCGCATCGCCAACCACTTCGCCGCGGACCCCAAGGATAATCCGCTGGTGCTCACCGTGGGCTTCCTCAACACCTACTTCTCCAAGCTGGCCATGGTGCATTCGCTCGCTGGCAAGAACCAGCAGGAGATAGCCACCGCGTTGAAGGTGAACCCCTTCTTCGTGAAGGACTACGTGGCCCAGGCGCGCAACTACCCGATGCCCAAGCTGGTGGAAGTGCAACGCCACTTGCGCCAGTGCGACCTGCGCAGCAAGGGCATTGGTGGCGATGGCGGCGACCAGGGGGAATTGCTGCGCGAACTGCTCGCCAAGGTGATGGCGTGAGGAGAACGCAAGTGGTAAGTAGAGCGTGGCGAGTGCCTGCTGTAGCACCCACCACGCTCTGCTTACCACGCGATACGCAGATCCTCCCGCAGCTGCACGTTCACGGCCTTCTTCACGACCGGCTCGCCATCGTTAGGGCTTCACCCTACTTTCACACCATGTCC
>Ga0105046_10007774_pt1 | contig 16855 bp, 17 predicted proteins | sample MAT03_FD_78385 | JGI IMG/M metagenome (GOLD analysis project Ga0105046, IMG submission 78385) | Freshwater microbial communities from Lake Fryxell liftoff mats and glacier meltwater in Antarctica - MAT-03 (megahit assembly) | ecosystem: Environmental > Aquatic > Freshwater > Ice > Liftoff...
GATGGCGATTCGCATGCTCAGCGAGGCGCGCGAAGGGCCGTGCGGTCGCGGGCGTTGTTCAGGCGCTGGTCGGTGGCAGGGCCAGTAAGCGCGGCATGGACGCGTGCTAAACTCATCGGGTTTGTCTCGTTGTGCGTACTCAAACTCTCATTGCTCCTAACGCCTGACCGGCAGGAATGCTGGTGTTCGGTGAGCCGGTAACCAGAGTGTCGGTACAGCACGTACAAAGAGACAGACAAATCGCGAACCCGACCGAACCAAAGGTGTCGTCGTCTCACATTGCAGGCCCCGAAAGGCGCAGCGATGGAAGGCAGCGATGAAGCGGCGGGATTCTAGACTCAACCTTCGGAGTTACCCATGACAGTCTCCATGCGTGAAATGCTGGAAGCCGGTGTCCATTTTGGCCACCAAACGCGCTTCTGGAACCCCAAGATGGCGCCCTACATTTATGGCCATCGCAACAAGATCCACATCATCAATCTAGAGAAGACGCAGCCGCTCTTCAACGACGCGATGAAGTTTGTGCGCCAACTGGCGGCCAAGCGCGGCACCATCCTCATGATCGGTACCAAACGCCAGGCACGCGAGGTGGTTGCGCTGGAAGCCCAGCGATGCGGCATGCCCTATGTCGACCAGCGCTGGCTCGGCGGCATGTTGACCAACTTCAAGACGGTGAAGGGCTCGCTGAAGAAGCTCAAGGACATGCAGGTGACCAAAGAGTCGGGCACCGAGCTGATGATCAAGAAGGAAGCACTTCTGTTCGACCGAGACCTGATCAAGCTCGAGAAGGACATCGGCGGCATCCAGGACATGAGTGCGCTGCCTGACGCCATGTTCGTCATCGACGTCGGTTACCACAAGATCGCGGTGGCCGAGGCCAAGAAGCTCGGCATCCCGCTGATCGGAGTCGTCGATACCAACCACTCGCCGCTCGGAATCGACTACGTCATTCCCGGCAACGACGATTCGGCCAAGGCCGTGGCGCTGTACGCGCGCGCCGTGGCTGACGCCGTGCTCGAAGGCCGGGCCAACGCGACCAACGAGGTCGTGCAGGCGGCATCGGGCAACGACGAGTTCGTCGAAGTCAACGAAGCTTCCTGATCGTTGGCGCGCGCGGCCGGTGGCTGCTGCGCGACAGAGTGCCGCCGGGGTGTATTCCCCGGTGTGCGACCGCTGCACTGTTGGAGATAAAAATGCCCGTGATCACTGCAAGCATGGTGGCCGAATTGCGCGCCAAGACCGATGCGCCCATGATGGAATGCAAGAAGGCGCTGACCGAGGCCGAAGGCGCGATGGAACGCGCTGAGGAGATTCTTCGCGTCAAGCTTGGCAACAAGGCTGGCAAGGCCGCTGCCCGCATCACTGCGGAAGGCGTGGTTGCCGCCGCCGTCGACGGCAGCACCGGTGCATTGCTCGAAGTCAACTGCGAAACCGACTTCGTATCCAAGAACGAATCCTTCCTGGCCTTCAGCCGCGCCTGTGCCGGTCTGGTCGCAGAGCACAACCCCGCCGACGTGGCGGCCCTGTCGGCCATGCCACTGAGCCAGGATGGCTTTGGCCCGACGGTTGAAGACGTTCGCAAGGGCCTGATCGGAAAGATGGGCGAGAACATGTCCATCCGCCGCTTCCGCCGTTATGCGGACGGCGGACAGCTGGCCAGCTACCTTCATGGCACGCGCATCGGTGTGATGGTCGAATTCACCGGTGACGCACTGGCGGCCAAGGATGTGGCCATGCATGTGGCTGCGATGAAGCCCAAGGCCTTGGCCACGGCCGACGTGCCGGCCGCGTTGATCGAGGTCGAGCGCCGAGTGGCCGCAGAGAAGGCCGCCGAGGATGCCGCCGGCGCAGTGGCTGCGGGCAAAGCAGCGCAGTCATCGGAGATCGTTGCCAAGCGGGTCGAGGGCTCGGTGCAGAAATTCCTTAAAGAGGTTTCCCTGCTCAACCAGACCTTCGTCAAGAACGACAAGCAGACCGTCGAGCAGATGCTCAAGGAGAAGGCCACGCAGGTGGCCGGCTTTACCCTGTACGTCGTGGGCGAAGGCATCGAGAAAAAGGTGGATGACTTTGCGGCCGAAGTGGCGGCGCAGGTGGCTGCAGCCAAGGCTCCGTAAAGAGCTGTTTCCGGGGCAAGGGGCAGGGCGTGGGCCCCTTACACTGTCAATTTTCCAAGAGGTCGGGTTCGATGGCGGCGTACAAGCGCATCTTGCTGAAGCTGTCAGGCGAGGCCCTGATGGGCGACGATGCCTACGGCATCAACCGCGCGACCATCGTGCGCATGGTGCGCGAGGTGCAGGAAGTCACCCGCCTGGGCTGCGAGGTGGCCGTGGTGATTGGTGGCGGGAACATCTTCCGCGGCGTGGCCGGTGGCGCGGTGGGCATGGACCGCGCAACGGCCGACTACATGGGCATGCTGGCGACTGTGATGAACGCGCTGGCCCTGGCCGACACCATGCGCCAGGAAGGCATGACAGCCCGCGTGATGTCGGCGATCGCCATCGACCAGGTGGTCGAGCCTTACGTCCGACCCAAGGCGCTGCAGTATCTGGAAGAGGGCAAGGTCGTGGTCTTCGCGGCCGGCACGGGCAACCCTTTCTTCACCACCGATACCGCCGCCGCCCTGCGCGGCGCCGAAATCGGCGCTGAAGTGGTGCTCAAGGCAACCAAGGTCGACGGTGTCTACAGCGCCGACCCGAACAAGGACCCCAACGCCACGCGCTACAGCACCATCGGCTTCGACGAGGCCATCTCGCGCAACCTGCAGGTCATGGACGCCACCGCCTTTGCGTTGTGTCGCGACCAGAAACTGCCCATCAAGATCTTCAGCATCGTCAAGCCAGGTGCGCTCAAGCGTGTGGTGATGGGTGAAGATGAAGGCACGCTCGTGCACGTTTGAGGAGGCTGCTGACTCATGGCCATCACAGAAGTCAAGAAGACCGCGGAACAGAAGATGGGCAAATCCATCGAGGCGTTCAAGAACGAGTTGCACAAGATTCGAACCGGCCGCGCCCATCCCGGGCTGCTGGACCAGGTGCATGTCGACTATTACGGCTCCATGGTGCCGATCAGCCAGGTGGCCAATGTCAGCCTGATCGACGCCCGCACCATCGGCGTGCAGCCCTGGGAGAAGGGCTTGGCCGCGAAGATTGAAAAGGCCATCCGCGAGTCGGAACTCGGGCTCAATCCTGCGTCGCAGGGTGACCTCATCCGGGTACCGATGCCGGCATTGAGCGAAGAGCGTCGCCGCGACCTGACCAAGATCGTGCGTCATTCGGGTGAGGACGCCCGCATCGCTGCGCGCGGTGTGCGCCGCGAGGCCAATGAACAGCTGAAGAAGCTGCTCAAGGACAAGCTGGTGGCCGAGGACGATGAGCGACGTGCCCAGGACGAGGTGCAGCGGCTGACCGACCGCACCATCGCCGAGATCGACCGCCTGGTGCAGGGCAAGGAAGCGGAAGTGATGGCGGTCTGACCACCCAAGCCCCGACCTGCCAGCCACCCCATGTCCAATCTGCCTGACTCCGAAGCCCTGGCTGCAGCCGCCGACCACTACGTGACTGCCGTGCCCTGCCACGTGGCGGTGGTGATGGACGGTAATGGCCGCTGGGCGCGCCAGCGGTATATGCCGCGTTTCTTCGGCCACAAGCAGGGTGTCGATGCGCTGGTGCGTACCGTGAACACCTTCGCCGATCGCGGCGTGCACTTCCTGACCGTGTTCGCGTTTTCCTCCGAGAACTGGAAACGTCCCACTGAAGAAGTCTCCGGCCTGATGAGTCTGGTGCTGGTGGCGGTGTCCAAATATCTGTCCAAGCTGGCTGGCGACGGCGTGCGCATTCGCATCATCGGTGACCGTTCGGCCGTGTCGGACAAATTGCGCCAAGCCTGGGAGCACGCCGAACGCATCACCGAGAAGAACAGCAGGATCACATTGTCGGTAGCCTTCAACTACGGCGGGCGGTGGGACGTGGTCCAGGCCTGCCGGCAAGCCTTGACCGAGGGTGTGAACCCCGACGACTTCGACGAGGACTATCTCTCTCGCCACATGGCATTGAGCTTCGCGCCCGACCCCGACCTGTTCATCCGCACCGGCGGAGAGATGCGCATGAGCAATTTCCTGCTCTGGCAGGCGGCGTACTCCGAGCTCTTCTTCACCGAGTGCCTGTGGCCCGATTTCGGTGCCGCCGAGATCGATGCCGCGCTAGCGGCGTTCGCCCAGCGCGACCGTCGTTTCGGGGGCATCCGTCCGAATCAGGTCGTGTCGCAAGGCACCTGACTGACATGCTCGTGCAGCGTGTCTTGACCGCGCTGGTTCTCGTTGCGCTTTTGCTCATGGCCTTGGCGGCGGAGCGTTCCTGGCCCTTTTCGCTCCTTACCTTGGTCTTGATTGCTGCTGCCGGATGGGAGTGGGGCCGCCTGAACCAGGCCCCTGAGAGCTTGTCGCTGGCCATGGGCTCGGCGTTGGCCGCAGCGGGGGCCTGGGCCATCGCCCAGGGCTGGACCCAGCAGTCGCCTGCGCTGGGCTGGTGGTGGGCGGCTGCGCTTTGGCTGGTCGCCGGTGGTGTGGCGCTGCGTGCCGGCCCCATGGCGTGGCCACACCTGCCTGGCGCGTTACGCTGGGGCGTGGGCGTGCTGGCGTTGTGGGCAGCCTGGCTGGCATTGACCCAGGCACGGGCTGTCGGCATCAACTTCTTGCTGTCCGTGCTGTGCCTGGTGTGGATGGCCGACGTCGCCGCCTACTTCGGCGGGCGCACTTTCGGCCGCCGCAAACTCGCGCCTTCCATCAGCCCGGGCAAGAGCTGGGAAGGGGTCTGGTCGGGCATCGCGGGTGTGCTCCTGTTGGCCCTCTTCTGGATCTGGCTCGACCGCCGGGTCGCGTTCGACAGCGACAGCCTGTATTCGCGGCTTCAGCATTCGCTGGGGTGGCTGGGGGGCTGTGTGGCCCTGACCGCCCTGGCGGGGCTGAGCGTGGTCGGCGACCTGGTCGAGTCGCTGGTGAAGCGTGCTGCCGGGGCCAAGGACAGCAGCCGTCTGCTCCCCGGCCACGGCGGTGTGCTCGACCGCATCGATGCCTTGCTGCCGGTGATGCCGGCGGCCCTGGCCATTGCCGCCCTGGGGACCAGATGAGCCTGGCCTCTACGCGGCCGCAGCGCCTGGCCATTCTGGGGTCCACCGGGTCGGTGGGCACCAGCACGCTGGACGTGGTGGCGCGCCATCCTGAACGCTTCGAGGTGTTCGGCCTGAGTGCCTTCCAACGCATGGATGTGTTGGTGCCGCAGTGCCTGCAGTTCCGCCCGAAGGTGGTGGTGGTGCCCACCGAGCAGCGGGCCGCCGAGGTGCGCGAGCAGCTGGCATCGCACGGGCTGTGCACCGAAGTGCACGTCGGAGCCCAGGCGCTGTGTGACCTGGCAAGTGCTGCCGAGGTCGACAGCGTGATGGCCGCCATCGTGGGTGCCGCCGGGCTGCCGCCCTGCATGGCGGCAGCCCGTGCCGGCAAGCGTGTGCTGCTGGCCAACAAGGAAGCGCTGGTGGTGGGTGCCCATCTCTTCATGCAGGCCGTCGCCGATGGCGGCGCCACCCTGCTGCCCATAGACAGCGAGCACTCCGCCATTTTCCAGTGTCTGCCCGAAGACCGCAGCGCCTGGGCTGCCCGCATCGACCACATCGTGCTCACGGCCAGTGGTGGGCCGTTTCGTCAAACCGACCCGGCCCTGTTGCATGGGGTGACGCCGGCACAGGCCGTGGCCCACCCCAACTGGGTCATGGGCCGCAAGATCTCTGTTGACTCGGCCACCATGATGAACAAGGCGCTTGAGGTCATCGAGGCGCGCTGGCTGTTCGACCTCGCGCCCGACCGCATTCGGGTGGTCATCCATCCGCAAAGCATCATCCACTCGATGGTGGTCTGCCGCGACGGCTCTGTGCTGGCGCAACTGGGCACGCCCGATATGAAGGTGCCCATTGCGTACGGCCTGGCGTTTCCAGAGCGCATCGAATCGGGCGCGCCTCGGCTGGACTTCATGGCAATGCAGCACCTGACTTTCGAGCCGCCCGACCCCGTGCGCTTTCCTGGCCTGCAGTTGGCATGGGATGCGCTGGCCGCACCGATGGGCAGCACGGCCGTACTCAATGCCGCCAACGAAGTGGCGGTGGCCGCATTCCTGGAGGGAACCATAGGCTTCACCGCCATTCACACCGTGAATGCTCGAACCGTCGAATTCATGGCTCCCCGGCTGGGCCCCGTGCTTGCCCTGGAAGACCTGCTCGAGCTCGACCGTCGTGCCCGCTTGCAGGCCCAGGCGGTGATGCAGGAGCTCGCCGCGTGATCACCACGGTCCTCGCCTTCCTGCTCACCCTGGGCGTGCTGGTGGTGGTCCACGAATATGGCCATTACCGCGTGGCCGTGGCGTGTGGCGTGAAGGTGCTGCGTTTTTCCGTCGGCTTCGGGCGTGTGCTGGTGCGCTGGCAGCGCGGCCCGGATGCCACCGAGTTTGTCGTGTGTGCACTGCCGCTGGGCGGTTATGTGCGCATGCTCGACGAACGTGAAGGCGATGTGCCGGCCCACGAGCAGGCGCGTGCTTTCAACCGGCAGTCGCTGTGGCGGCGCTCTGCCATCGTGCTGGCCGGACCGCTGGCCAACCTGGCGCTGGCGGTGGTGTTGTATGCATCAGCGCACTGGATCGGTGTCAGCGAACCCAAGGCCGTGCTCGGCAGCCCGGTGGCGGGCAGCGTGGCCGAGCGAAGCGGGCTGCGTTCAGGCGACTGGGTGCGTGCCTATTCCACTGACAGCGACGAGTGGCGTGACGTGCAGTCCATGACCGATCTGTACTGGCAGATCAGCCAGACCGCCTTGGCCGGCGATTCGTTGCAGCTGCAGGTTACGGACGCGAACGGACGGGCCTCGCGCAACGTTCGGCTTGACCTCAGCGGGCTGGGTTCACGCGACGTTGACGCGGGTTTGATGAAGAAGATCGGCCTCGGCCCGCCCTACAGCGAACCGGTGCTCGGCGAGGTCAAGGCCGACGGCCCTGCGGCACGTGACGGGCTGCTCAAGGGCGACCGCATCATCAGCGTCGACGGCGTGCCCGTGCTGGATGCCCAGAAGCTGCGTGAACGCATTCGCGGCGGCGTGCGTGATGGCCAACCCACTGAGCAGCGCTGGCTGGTCGAGCGTTCGGGTGCCATGGTCGAACGCATCGTGACGCCCCGGCTGGCTGCCGACGGCAGCACCACGGTGGGTCGCATCGACGCTTTCGTCGGCCAGCCGCCGGCCATGGTCACTGTGCAACACGGCGCGGTCGAAGGCTTGTGGCGCGGCGCCGTGCGCACCTGGGAGGTGTCGGCCTTGACGCTCAATATGCTCGGGCGCATGCTCATCGGCGAGGCCTCGCTGAAGAACCTCAGCGGCCCCATCACCATCGCCGACTATGCGGGTCAGTCGATACAGCAGGGCCTGGGCTTTTACCTCGGATTCCTGGCACTGGTGAGTGTCAGCCTGGGCGTCATCAACCTGCTTCCCCTGCCCATGCTCGATGGCGGGCACCTGATGTATTACATTTTCGAAGGCGCCACCGGCCGCCCGGTCTCCGACCTCTGGCTGGCCCGGTTGCAGCGCGGTGGCATTGCCGTGTTGCTGCTGATGATGTCTGTCGCCCTTTTCAACGACGTAGCCCGCCTGTTGGGCCTGCACTGAAATCCATGTTCCCTGTTCTCCCGTTCGGGCCGCTGCGCCCTGCCATGGCGTTGGTGGTGTCGGTAGCGGCCACCTTGGCTGCCCCGGCGGCCTTCGCTGTCGAGCCCTTCATCATCAAGGACATCCGAGTCGAAGGCATCCAGCGCACCGACCCCGGTACGGTCTTCGCCGCGCTGCCCTTTCGCATCGGCGACACCTACAACGACGACAAGGGCTCGACCGCCTTGCGCGCTCTGTTTGCAACCGGCCTGTTCAAGGACGTGCGCATCGAGATCGAGGGACAGGTGGCGGTGGTCGTGGTCGAGGAGCGAGCGATCATCGCCACCGTCAGCTTCGTCGGCTTGAAGGAGTTCGACAAGGACCCGCTTACCAAGTCCTTGCGTGACGCCGGCATTGGCGAAGGCCTGCCCTTCGACCGTGCCCTGATTGACCGTGCCGAACAGGAGATCAAGCGCCAGTACCTCAGCCGAAGCCTGTATGGCGCCGAGGTGGTGACCACCATCACGCCGCTGGAGCGCAACCGCGTCAACGTCAGCTTCACCATGACCGAAGGCGACGCGGCGCGCATACGCGACATCCGCATCGTCGGCTCCAAGGTGTTCTCGGAGTCCACCTTGCTCAACCTGTTCGAGCTCACCCCCACGGGCTGGTTCACCTGGTACAGCAAGACCGACCGCTACGCCCGCAGCAAACTCAACGCCGATCTCGAAAAACTGCGCGCCTATTACGTCAACCGCGGCTACCTCGAGTTCGCCGTCGAGTCGACCCAGGTCACGATTTCGCCCGACAAGCAGACCATCACCATCGCCATCTCGGTGCGCGAAGGGCAGCCCTACACGGTCACTTCGGTTCGGCTGGAAGGCGACTACCTCGGCAAGGAACCCGAGTTCCAGGCGTTTGTGGCGCTGCGCCCCGGCCAGCCTTACCGCGGCGATGCGGTCACTGAAACCGCGCGCCGATTCACCGACCTGTTCGGCCTCTACGGTTATGCCTTCGCGCGTGTCGAGCCGCGCCCCGAGATCGACCGTGCAACCGGTCAGGTGGCCGTGGTGTTCGCCGCGGACCCACAACGTCGTGTCTACGTGCGCCGGGTCGACCTGGCGGGCAACACGCGTACGCGAGACGAAGTCGTGCGCCGCGAATTTCGCCAGCTCGAAGCCGCCTGGTACGACGGCGGGCTGATCAAGCTGTCCAAGGAACGCGTCGACCGGCTCGGCTTCTTCAAGGAGGTCGAGATCGAGACCAACGAGGTCCAGGGCTCGCCCGACCAGGTCGATCTGGTCGTGCGCCTGACTGAAAAGCCCACGGGGGCCTTGCAGGTGGGTGCCGGCTACTCCAACGCCGAGAAGTTCACCTTCAATGCGTCTGTCAAGCAGGAAAATGCGTTCGGGTCGGGCAACTACCTGGGCATCGAAGTCAACACCAGCAAAACCAACCGGGCATTGGTGTTGAGCACGGTCGACCCGTACTTCACCGTGGACGGCATCTCCCGGGCCTTTGACATCTTCTACCGAACCAGTCGGCCGCTCAACAGCCTGGGCGACCAGTACCAGTTGACCACGCCGGGAGCGGCGGTGCGGTTTGGCGTGCCGTTTTCGGAGTACGACACGGTGTTTCTCGGTGTCGGCTTCGAACGCACCGAAATCGGCGCTTCGGCAGGCATCCCCCTGAGCTACCTGAACTACCGCGTGCTCTACGGCGCCAACAGCAACGCGTTTCCGCTCACGCTGGGTTGGGCGCGCGACGCACGAGACAACGTGATTGCGCCCCAGGCGGGCCGCTTTCAGCGCGTCAACCTGGAGTGGAGCCCCTTTGGCGACGTTCAGTACACCCGCATCAACCTGCAGCACCAGGAATTCTGGCCGCTGCCGTTTCGCATGTCCGTGGGCGTGAACGCCGAAGTCGGTATCGGCAAGGGCCTGGGTGGCAAGCCGTACCCCGTGTTCAAGAACTTCTACGGCGGCGGCCTCGGCACGGTGCGGGTGTTCGAGCAGGGCTCGCTGGGCGTGGTCGACCCCACGGGCGCCTACATCGGCGGCAATCGGCGTTTCAATCTGAATACCGAGCTGTACTTTCCGGTGCCCGGTACAGGCAACGACCGTTCGCTGCGCATCTTTGCCTTTGCCGACGTCGGCAACGTCTGGGCCGAGGATGAGAAGATAACGGGCTCCTCGCTGCGCTCGTCGGCCGGCGTGGGTCTGAGCTGGATTTCGCCAGTGGGCCCGCTCAAGCTCAGCTGGGGAAAGCCATTGCAGTTGCAACGCAACGATAGAATCCAACGCTTCCAATTCCAGATCGGGACTGCCTTCTGATGAAGATGTTCGCTCTCCAGGCCCTTGCCGCGGCCGCCCTTTCCCTGGCCGTGGTCGCCCCTGCCGCCAGCCAGGAACTCAAGATCGGCTACGTGAACAGCGAGCGCGTGTTGCGCGAGGCCACGCCTGCCAAGGCCGCGCAGAGCAAGCTCGAGGCCGAGTTCGGCAAGCGAGAGAAGGAACTCAATGACGCGGTGCTTCGGCTCAAGGCGGCCGGCGACAAGCTCGAGAAGGACAGCCCCACGCTGTCGGACGGCGACCGTTCCCGGCGCCAGCGTGACCTCGTCGAGCAGGACCGCGACCTGCAGCGCAAGCGCCGCGAGTTTCAAGAAGACTTGAACCAGCGCCGCAACGAAGAACTGGCCGCGGTGGTCGAGCGCGCCAACCGCGTCATCAAGCAGATCTTCGACTCCGAGAAGTACGACATGATCCTGCAGGAAGTGATCTTCGCCAGCGGCCGGGTGGACATCACCGACAAGGTCATCAAGGTGCTCAACACCCCGGCAGGCCCTGCCCGCTGAGTTGGGCTTGCGGCCAGCACGGTGCGGGCACGACTGGGTGACCTCCACCGCCTGCTGGGTGGTGAGCTGATCGGTGATCCGGCGCACGAGGTTGCCCGCATCGGGCCGCTGGATGGCGCCGATGCACTGACCATTTCTTTTCTCTCCAACCCGCGCTACCGATCGCAGCTGGCTTCCAGCGGCGCGGGCTGCGTCATCGTCGGCGCTGAATTGCGCGAGGCTGCCGCCGCCCGCGGCGCGGCGCTGGTCTGCGCCGACCCCTACCTGGCCTTCGCGAAGCTCACCCAATGGTGGGCGGCGCAGGTGCGGCGGCCTGCCGAGCCGGGGGTTCACGCCTCGGCGGTGATCGAAACCGGCGTGACGCTGGGGCCCGGCACCAGCGTCGGCGCCCTGGCTTTCGTAGGGCGCGGCGCCGTCCTGAGCGCGTGTGCCGTCGTAGGCGCACAATGCCATGTCGGTGAGGGCGCCACGGTGGGCGCAGGCACCTGGCTCAAGCCGCGCGTGGTGCTTGGCGATGCCTGCCGCATTGGCGCGAACGGCGTCGTGCACAGCGGCGCCGTCATCGGTGCCGATGGCTTTGGCTTCGCCCCTGGCGACGGCCGCTGGGAGAAGATAGAACAGCTTGGTGGCGTGGTGATTGGCGACGATGTCGAGATCGGCGCCAACACCTGCATCGACCGCGGTGCGTTGGACGACACCGTGCTGGAGGACGGCGTCAAGCTCGACAACCTGGTGCAGATCGGCCACAACGTACGCGTCGGCGCGCACAGTGCCTTTGCCGGCTGTGTCGGCGTGGCTGGCAGCGCCCGCATCGGGCGCCACTGCACGGCCGGTGGCGGGGCCATCATCCTGGGGCACCTGGAGCTTTGTGACCACGTTCACATCACGGCGGCCACGGTGATCACACGCTCCATCCACAAGCCGGGCCAGTACAGCGGCCTGTTTCCCTTCGATGACAATGCGTCGTGGGAAAAGAATGCTGCCACCTTGCGCCAGTTGCACTCCCTTCGCGATCGCCTGCGCGCCCTGGAAAAGAAGAATTCGACATGACCCCTCCAGAAGTCTTCCTTTGCCGGCCTGTCGCCATGCGCGACCGGCAGCGCTGCGGGGGCCTGGCGTGATACCCACCATGGACATCCAGTACATCCTGCGCAAGCTGCCGCATCGCTACCCCTTCCTGTTGGTGGACCGCGTGCTGGAATTCGAGAAGGACGTGCGTATCAAGGCGCTCAAGAATGTCACTATCAACGAGCCCTTCTTTGGCGGCCACTTTCCCTCGCGGCCGGTGATGCCTGGCGTTCTGATGCTCGAAGCGCTGGCCCAGGCAGCCGCGCTGCTGTCGTTCGAGTCCAGCGGCACTGAACGCAGTGACGACACGGTGGTGTACTTCGTGGGCATCGACAACGCCCGTTTCAAGCGCCCGGTCGGACCGGGCGACCAGCTCGTCCTGGAGGCGAGCATCGAACGCGCCAAGGCCGGCATCATCAAGTACAAGACCCGCGCCAGCGTGGACGGTCGCACGGCCGTCGAAGCCGAATTGATGTGCACCATGCGCAAGGTCGCCTGAAGTCATGGCCCAGGTTCACCGCACGGCGGTGGTCGACGGCGGCGCCGAGCTGGCCCACGACGTGACTGTGGGCCCGTATGCCGTGATCGGGCCCGGCGTGAAGGTGGGCGAGGGCTGCAGCATCGGCGCGCACTGCGTGATCGAGGGCCCGACCACCCTGGGCCGCGACAACCGCATCTTCTCGCATGCTGCGCTGGGCGGCGCACCACAGGACATGAAGTACCGTGGCGAGCCCACCGAACTCGTGCTGGGCGACCGCAACACCGTGCGCGAGTTCTGCACTTTCAACCGTGGCACGGTCCAGGGTGGCGGCGTGACCCGGGTAGGCAGTGACAACTGGATCATGGCCTACGTGCACATCGCCCACGACGTGCAGGTGGGTGACCGCACCATCCTGGCCAACAACGCCACCCTGGCAGGCCACGTACAGGTGGGCGACTGGGGCTTCATCGGTGGCCTGACGGGCGTGCACCAGTTCTGCAAGATCGGCGCCCACGCCATGGCAGGCTTCCAGAGCCATGTGTCGCAGGACGTGCCGCCCTTCATGACCGCCGCCGGCAACCCGCTGTCGGTGCCCGGAATCAATGCCGAGGGTCTGCGCCGGCGCGGCTTCTCGCGCGAACGCATTGCCCAGGTCAAGCAGATGCACCGGCTGCTGTACCGGGAAGGCCTGACGCTCGAGGCCGCGCGCCAGGCCATCGCCGCACTGCGCGGCGCGGTGCCGGACGGCGACGGCGACGTGCAGTTGCTGCTCGATTTCCTGGCCGCCTCCACCCGCGGCATCGCCCGCTGAAGGGCCCGGCGATGCGGCTGGCCATGGTTGCCGGCGAGGCCTCGGGCGACTTGCTCGCTGGCCTGCTGCTGGCAGGGTTGCGACAACGCTGGCCGGCCTTGCAGGCAGAGGGCATAGGCGGGCCGCGCATGGCCGAGCACGGCTTCACTAGCTGGTGGGGGCACGACAGACTCGCCGTGCGCGGCTATGTCGAGGTGCTGCGCCACTACCGCGAGATCGCCGGCATCCGGCGGCAGTTGGCCGATCGGCTGCTGGCCCAGCCGCCGACCGCTTTCATCGGGGTCGACGCGCCCGACTTCAACCTGGGCCTGGAAGCCCGCCTGAAGTCTGCGGGCATCCCTGCCATCCACTTCGTGTGCCCCTCGGTCTGGGCCTGGCGAGGCGGCCGGTTGCGCCACATGGCAGCCAGCGTGGACCACGTGCTGTGCCTTTTTCCGTTCGAGCCCGAACTGCTGCGAGCGCACGGCGTGGCGGCCAGTTATGTGGGACACCCGCTGGCCGACGCCATCCCGCTGCGGCCGCCACGAGCGGCCAGCCGCGCCGCCCTGGGCTTGGCTGACAGCGATACCGTGGTGGCCTTGCTGCCTGGCAGCCGCCGATCGGAAATCGATGCCATAGCGCCGGTATTTCTGCAGGCCGCCGCCTTGTTGCACCGCCAACGCCCGGCGCTGCGCTTTGTGCTGCCCCTGGCCGGCGGCCTGCGCGAGCGGGTCGAACCGTGGGTGGCGATGCATGCGCCGCAATTGCCGCTGCAATTGCTGGACGGCCGTTCGCACGAGGCGCTGGCGGCCTGCGACGTGACGCTGATCGCCAGCGGCACGGCCACGCTGGAGGCCGCGCTGTTCAAGCGGCCCATGGTCATTGCCTACCGCATGCACCCCTTGAGCTGGCAGATCATGAAGCGCATGAAGTACCAGCCCTGGGTGGGTCTGCCCAACATCCTGTGCCGTGACTTCGTGGTGCCCGAGTTGCTGCAAGGCGACTGCCGTCCCGACAAACTGGCCCGTGCGGTGTCGAGCTGGCTGGACGACCCGGCGGGCAGTCAACGCCTGGTGAAACGCTTCGACGAACTTCATCACCTGCTGCGCCGCGACACCGCGCGCTGTGCCACCGATGCCATCGCGCAAGTTCTTCAACTTTGACCAGCTCGGCCCCGAGTGGTGCCTGCCTGGCCTGGTGGCCGGTGTCGACGAAGCCGGCCGCGGGCCCCTGGCCGGCCCGGTGGTGGCCGCCGCGGTGATCCTCGACGAGTTGTGTCCGATCAAGGGGCTGGCCGACTCGAAAGTGCTGACGGCAAGGCGCCGCGAGGCGCTGTTCGACGAGATCCGGGCGCGCGCCCTGTGCAGCTCGATAGCCAGCGCCAGCGCTGAAGAGATCGACCGCCTGAACATCCTGCAGGCCACCCTGCTGGCCATGCAGCGCGCCGTGCTGGGGCTGCGCCTGCTGCCCAAGCGGGTGGTGGTCGATGGCAACCGCGTTCCCGTGCTGGCCATGACCGTGGCCGCGGTGGTCAAGGGCGACGCGCGGGTGGCGGCCATCTCGGCCGCGTCCATCCTGGCCAAGGTGCACCGCGACCGGCTGTGCCAGGACCTGCATGCGCAGTACCCGCAGTACGGCTTCGGTGGCCACAAGGGCTACCCCACACCCGCGCACCTGGCCGCTCTGCGCGAACATGGCCCGTGCCTGCAGCACCGGCGCAGCTTTGCACCGATGCGCGACTCGCTACCCCCACGATCGCCACGATGAACCCGCCGCTGCGCATCACCTCGCGCGACAACCCCCTTCTGCTGCGCTTGCGGCGCCTGGCGCAGCACGGTGCCGCCTACCGGCGAATGGGCCAGGTCTGGCTGGAAGGCGACCATCTCGGTCGGGCCTTGCGTGCCAGCGGGCGCAGCGCCGTGCAGGCCGTCGTCAGCGAGGCGGCATGGGAGGTGCCGGCGCTGCGCGAGCTGGCCGGCTGGGCGCCCAGCGTGGCCATCCTGCCGGGCCCGCTGTTCGCGGGCTTCAGCGCGCTCGATTCACCGGCCGGCATCGGCTTCGTGCTCGACGTTCCCGCTGCCTCGGTCATCGCTCCCCAGCTGGCTAGCGTCGTGCTGGATCGGGTTCAGGACCCCGGCAATGTCGGCAGCATCCTGCGCAGTGCCGCGGCCTTCGGCGTGCGCCAGGTGCTGGCGCTTGGCGGCACGGCGGCGCTGTGGTCGCCGAAGGTGCTGCGCGCCGGCATGGGGGCCCACTTTGCCTTGCAACTGGTCGAGGGCCTGGACGAATCGGCTCTGGACGCGCTTTCGATACCCTTGCTCGCGACCAGTTCACACCAGGGCCAGCTGCTGCATCAGACCACATTGCCCTGGCCCTGCGCCTGGGTAATGGGGCATGAAGGGCAGGGCGTGTCGCACTCGCTGCTCGAGCGCTGCGCCCTGCAGTTGCGCATTGCGCAGCCGGGTGGCGAAGAGTCGTTGAACGTGGCTGCGGCCGCGGCGGTGTGCCTCTACGAATCGCGACGGCCCCCTCAGTAGATCAACCTGTCGGGCCGCAGATCGCGCAGGATGGTGGTCGCGATCTCTTCGATGGACTTGTTCGTCGACGACAGCCATGCGATGCCTTCGCGGCGCATCATGGCTTCGGCCTCGTTGACTTCGTAGCGGCAGTTATCGGCTGCGGCATAGCGGCTGCCCGGGCGGCGCTCGTTGCGGATTTGCGCCAGCCGGTCGGCGGCGATGGTCAGGCCGAAGCACTTGCGCTTGTGCGGGCTGAGCGGGCCGGGCAGCCGGCCGCGCTCGAAGTCTTCGGGTATCAATGGGTAGTTGGCGGCCTTGATGCCGTGCTGCATGGCCAGGTAGAGCGAAGTCGGCGTTTTCCCGCTGCGGCTGACGCCGACCAGGATCACATCGGCCACGTCGAGGTTGCGCGACGACTGCCCGTCGTCATGCACCAGCGAGAAGTTGATGGCTTCGATGCGGTCGTGGTACTCCTGGCTGTGGCTGGTGTCGGTGAAGCGGCCGACGCGGTGATTGCTCTTGACGCCGAACTCTTCTTCCAGCGGCTCGACGAAGGTGCGGAACATGTCCAGCACCCGGCCGTGACAGTCGGGCCCCGTGACGATGTCGCGCACCTCGTCGTTGACCAGGGTGATGAAGACGATCGAGCGCTTGCCCTCGCGAGCAGTGACGGCATTGATCTCGGACACCACCACCCAGGCCTTTTCTGGCGTATCTATGAACGGTCGGCGTACGTGTCGGGGCTTGGACGGGAACTGGGCGAGGATCGAATTGCCAAAGGTTTCGGCCGTGATGCCAGTTCCGTCGGAGACAAAGAACACGGTGCGATCGGTCATTTGATGCCTTCTCTCGGGGCTCCGGGCCCGGTCAGAAGGCTGATGATACGAAGCATGTCCTTAGAATCGTCTGCAAATTCCGCCACCCACCACGACATGAATCCCCTGCGCCTCACAGAAGAATTACAAAGCGCGGCAGGGCGAGCCTCAGTCGTGCATGCGGAAGCACCGCTTTTGTCACATCACGGAGCTTTCCCATGTCACACGCCACCTTGGCGACCGCCCTGGTCGTCCCATTCGAACAACTGAGAATGACCGATGTCGAGGTCGTGGGCGGAAAGAACGCCTCCCTCGGTGAAATGATCAGCCAGCTCAAGTCCACCGGGGTGCGGGTGCCTGGGGGTTTCGCAACCACGGCCCATGCGTTCCGCGAGTTCGTGCGACATGGTGGCCTGGCCGAGCGCATCCGGGCCCGGCTCGATACCCTCAATGTCGACGACGTGCGCGCCCTGGCCGAGGCCGGTGCGCAGATTCGCCAGTGGGTGATCGAGACCCCGTTTCCTGATGATCTGGAAGCCGCCGTCCGGTCCGAGTTCGCACAGTTGTCAGAGGGCAGCCCCGAGGCCAGCTTCGCGGTGCGTTCGTCCGCGACGGCCGAAGACCTGCCCGACGCCTCGTTCGCGGGGCAGCAGGAAAGC
>Ga0105046_10007776_pt1 | contig 16854 bp, 19 predicted proteins | sample MAT03_FD_78385 | JGI IMG/M metagenome (GOLD analysis project Ga0105046, IMG submission 78385) | Freshwater microbial communities from Lake Fryxell liftoff mats and glacier meltwater in Antarctica - MAT-03 (megahit assembly) | ecosystem: Environmental > Aquatic > Freshwater > Ice > Liftoff...
CGGCTCGCCATGGTCGTGCCCGGGAGGTGCACTGGTCGGCGCCGATTCCTCCGAAACGCTGGGGCCGAGCGCTCCGGCGAGGCGGCTCTCCGAGTCCAACAAGAACCCGCCGCGCGAGACCACCCGCTCGCCCTCTTCGAGCCCAGCGAGGACCGCGACGTCGTCTCCGAAGAGGGAACCTACGGTGATCTCTCGCGGTTCGAAGAGGCCCGGTCGCGCCTCGACGAAGACGTAGCGGGCGCGACCGCGGTCGAGCACCGCATCGCGGGGAATTAGCAGCCGACTCCTAGCGAGGCCCTGCGCCACGACGTCTCCGATGGTTCCGGGGCGCAGCCGACCGTCCGCGTTCTCGGCGAGGAAGACGACGTCGGTGCCCCGCGAGCTGGGGTCGAGGGTGGGCTCGACGAACGCGAAGGTGAGGGGGAGCGCCGCACCCGTTGCGAGTTCGAGCGCGGGCGCACCCTCGCGGGCCAGCGGGACCTCGGATGAATCGAGCACCGTTGCCACCACCTGGACCTGCTCGTAGTCGGTGATCTCATAGAGCACCGTTCCGGCGACTGCTTGGCTCCCTCGGGTCGCTGCGAACGAGGTCACGATGCCGCTGATGGGGGCACGAATGGGGATTCGCCTGCGCGCAGTTCCGCTCGCCAGCACGGCGTCGATCTCGCTGCGCGGTACGCCGAGCAACTCGAGGCGGCGGCTCGCCGCGCCATCGATGCGGGTCGCGCTCGTTTCGCCCGTCTCGCCTGTGCCGCGCCAGCGGTGTGCGGCGAGGAGCTCTTCCTCCGCGCGCAGGATCTCGGGCGCGTACACCCATGCGAGGATCTGTCCGCGCCGCACCCGAGTCCCCGGCTCGCTCACCGCCACGCGCTCGACGAAGGCTTCGGTGCGGACCCGGACCTCGGCGCTCGCACCACGAAGCGCCCGCACGACGGCGGGCCAACGCACGGTGGCCTCGCCTTCACTACGGGTGACGGGGCTGACGGTGACCCCCGAGCGCTGGAGTCGTGCGAGCGTGAGCATCACCGGCGCGGTACCGGCGAGCGGATCAGCATCGGCCTCGGCCGTCTCGATGTCTCTCTCTGTCTCTGGGTCATCACCACCGCGGGCGCGGTCTGCGATGGGCTCCAGGGTCATGAAGCAGATGGGGCATGTGCCCGGATCATGCGACGTGATCTGGGGATGCATGGGGCAGTAGTAGAGAGGCTCTCCGCCCGAGTCGGTGGACTCCGTACCCACCGACCACCAGGTCCAGGCGGCCACCGCGGCGACCGCGAGCAGCAGGCACCAGCGCACCACGGCCATGGCGCGGAGGGTGGTCGCGGGAGGGTGGTCGGCGCTCATCGCGTTTCCTCCTCGTGGTCGGTCGCGGCGCCGTCGGATGCCGTCGCGACGTCCCCGACGCGCGCACTGACCGCGGTGGCGAGATCGACGACCCGATGCGCGAGCTCGGCGGTCAGATCGACCTCTTCGACGCTGAGTTCACGGACCGCTCGCGCGGAGTCCAACCAATCCAGGAGCGTGCCTCCGCCGCCTGCATACTCCGCCTCGACCGCATCGAGCGCGCGCCGGGTGGCGGGGGCTTCGTGGGCCTCGAGATCCGCCAAGGTGCTCGCGACGGTCTCGACGGCGGCCAGCGCCGCTCGCACCTGCACCTCGATCTCCAGCTCGACGGACGCGATGTCCGCGTGCGAGGCGTCCAGCTCCGCACGTGCGGCGTCCGCGGCGGCGTCGGCGCCTCCCCAGAGCCAGGGCAGCGACATCCCCAGCTCGAGCATCAGGCCAGGCGCAGCATTCGGGGTCTGCATGTAGCCGACGCCGAGCGAGAACATCGGGATCGACGCGGCGGCGTTCGCCGCGCGCACCCGGGCAGCGGACGCATCGGTCCGCGCATGGGCCGCACCGAGCGCGCCTCGCCGCGACGTCGCGAGTTCCGTCAACGCCTCGCCATCGAGGGTTGGGGTGTACGTCGGGAGCACGGGAGGCGGCCCGAGGTCCGCCGTGGTCTCCAGATCGAGCAACACCCGAAGCGTCTCGGCGGCGTGCGCGCCCTCAGCCACCGCGCGCCCGCGCATGCGCGCCGTGCGGGCGTCCTCGCGCGCCAACCGGGTGAGGTCGGCCAACGTCCCACCGCCCGCCTCATAGCGAGCGTCCAGCGTGTCTCGAGCGCGCCCCAGGACATCGAGCCAGCGAGCGAGCGCGCGCTCTCGCAGGGATGCGGCGACCCAGTCCACGCACGCGTGCCCGGCCTCGGCGCGCACCGCCTGCTCCACTTCGGCCAGCTCGGCCAGCGCGGCACGAGAGGTGGCGACGCCTGCGGCCGCGAGCCCATCGAGGAGATCCGAGGACATCAGTTCCTGAGAGACGCCGAGCATGTACATGCCTTGCCTATCGGCCATCGAGGGATCCCCGATGGGGAAGCCCCAGACCCGAGCGCGAATGCGCGGCGAGGGAAGGGCGCCGTCCGCACGGGCCCGATCGAGCGCCGCGCGGGCCCGGTCTCGCGGCGCGGCGAGCCTGGGACTGCGGGCCAGCACGGCGTCGGCCATCTGGTCGCAGCTGTCATAAGCGCGCGCAGGCGATCCATCGGTGCGGGCCTCGGATGGCGTGTCGAGCGCTCGCGATGCGGAGGGTCGGGCTTCGGCGTGCGCGGGGTGGCGCTCGCGCTCGGAGCTGGCGATGTTCTCGCGCTCCACCTCGAGCGCACGCCACGTGCTCGACGACACGCACCCGCTCATCGCCGCGGCCATCGCGGCGAGCATCGCGGCGCAGGTGAGGCCGAGCGCTATCACTCTGTGCGGCATTCGGGGGTCATGGGCCGCGGGAGGCCCATCCGTGACATGGGTCTCGAGAAACGCGCTAGCGGCTGACTTCGTGCACCGGGCCGGCCTGCCCCGCGGGGAAAAGCGCATACGACGTGAGCTGGAAAGCCACGATCGATGCCGACTCGCCCGCGGCGGACGGACCTTCGAGAACGGAAACGACATGAAAATCTTCGAAAGCGTCTTCTCCATCGCACTCATCGCCGCGCTGGCTGGCTGCGGCTCCACGAGTGGTGCGGGACGCGAGCCCGCTACAGGTGCGGCGGCTGCGCCTCACCGACACAGCGCCGGGATGATTGCGGAGATGGCGGACACGTGTCCGATGCAAATCTCGGGCACCGCGGTGGCGGCGAGCGACATGGAAGGGGGCGTCGGTCTCGACTTCACGACCACCGGCGACGTCGTGGAGCTGCGGCGGCGGGTGGGCCGCATGGCCGAGATGCACGATGGGCACGGCCACATGAGGATGGGCGGGGGCACCCCGCCGTGCGCTGAGGCGGAGCATCGGCACGGTGCTGACGAGGATGATGACGAAGATGGTGATGAAGATGGTGCCGGCCACCACGGCAGTGGGCACGACGGGATGGGGGGCAGGATGATGATGCCCGAGGCCACTGCCACCGTAGAGGACATCGAGGGCGGCGCCCGCTTCGTCCTGCGGCCGACGGACCCTGCGCAGCTCGTGACCTTGCGCGAGCATGTCCACATGAGGGCCGAGCGGATGGCTGACGGCGAGTGTCCGATGATGTCCGGCGGCGGCGCCTGCCATCCGAGCGACTCGCACCATGCCGAAGGAGGACACCATGGCTGAGTTCAAAGGGGACATCGCAGGGATGCCGGAGCTATTCGCCATCACGGGAGCTGAGGAAACATGACCATGCGACTCGATTGGAAAGTGCTCGGGGCGGCGATGGGCTGCTTTCTCGCGATCAGCTACGCGACTTGCGTGAGCTACTGCCTGCTCTTCGATGCCCGCATGTATCGCGCATGGGTTGACCTTCTCCCGGGCTTTCACTGGATCTCATGGGGCAGCTTCGCCCTCGGACTGGTCGAGACCGTGGCCTACGGCATCCTCTTCGGGCTCGTGTTCGCGCCGCTCTACAACTTCTTCCTCGTGAAGGTGGGGAAGCACGCGTCGTGACTCCCCAAGTGCACCTTGCTGCGGCGCCGGATGGCGGGGTTGCGGCGCTGGGTAGCGGGCCAAGACCGGCCCGTGGCGACCCGTCATGATGGCCACCATCGGTCCGCCCCCTGATCGGGCGCTATCCCTTTCGCGTCGACCCACGGCGCCGAGGAAGAATAGGAGCGCCACGCGCAAGCTCTTCCCGCTTTCGCTCTCGATCGCCCTGGCGATGTCCGGGGTCGGGATCATCCTCCCCGTGGTCCCTTCGCACATCGAGTACTTGGGGCTCGCAAACGCATCGACCGCGCAAGTAGCTCTGCACGTCAGCCTGCTCGCGGCCGGCTACGCGCTCATGCAGTTGCTGCTTGCGCCCCTCTGGGGACGGCTGTCGGATTCACTCGGCAGGCGGCCACTTCTGGCGATAGGTCTCATCGGATTCGCGGCGGGTCAAGCGCTGTGCGGTGTGGTGACTTCGCTCTGGGCCCTGTATGCGGTCCGTCTGGGAACGGGCCTATTTTCGGCAGCGATCATCCCGGCCGCCTTTGCCTTCGTGGCCGACACTACCAGCGACGAAGATCGAACGCGAGGCATGGCCCAGCTGAGCGCGGCGGCCGGCATCGGCTTCGTGTTGGGCCCGGCCGTCGGTGGGCTCCTCGGCGGCATCGATGTCCACGCCCTCGGGCTGCCCGTCGCCAGCTTTTCACTGCCCTTCTTCGCGGCTGCAGCGTGCGCTCTGCTGGCCCTCTTCACCTTGCGTTGGCTCGAAGAACCGGTGCTCGCCGCAGTCGCCGAGCGTCCCGCAGCGATCGGCTGGCTCGAGCTCGCCCGTCGTCTCGGGCTGCCTTTGGCGGTGGCGATGGTCGGGCAGGTCGCCATTGCACTCTTCGAGACCACGTTCTCTTCGGGGCTTCCGTGAGGATTCCCTTCTGGCTCGCGAGCGGCTTGCTCCTCGGCCTCGCGCCGATCTTTGCCTGGCGCGCAGGCCCGACCGTCCACGAAATGGAGAGTGCACGATGAGCAAGAAGTCCCGCGATGAGGAGTCGAAAGCGGCCCCGGATTCGATCTCGAAGAAGGCGTACAAGCACGCGCTGCACGAACTCCAAGTGGAGCTCGTCAAGCTGCAGCGGCACTTCATCGAGTGCGATGACAAGATCCTGGTCATCTTGGAAGGCCGAGACGCCGCGGGTAAGGACGGCACGATCAAGCGGATCGTCCAGCACTTGAGTCCACGCGAAACCCGTGTCGTCGCGCTCGGCAAGCCGTCCGATCGCGATCGGACCTCGTGGTATTTCCAAAGATACGTATCGCACCTACCTGCGGCCCAGGAGCTCGTGCTCTTCAACCGCAGTTGGTACAACCGCGCCGGGGTCGAGCGGGTCATGGGCTTCTGTACCAAGGCTCAGTATGAGGAGTTCATGGCCTCGGTGCCGGACTTCGAGAAGATGCTGGTCGGCTCGGGCATCAAGCTCTTCAAGTACTACCTCGACATCACCAAAGCCGAGCAGAAACAACGCCTGGATGATCGCAAATCGGATCCGCTCAAGCAGTGGAAGATCAGTCCAATCGACGATCAAGCCGTGAAGCACTGGAAGGCCTACAGCGCAGCTCGCAACGAGATGCTGGCGCGCACGCACAACCGGGTGGCGCCATGGACGCTCGTGCGCGCGGACAACAAGCGTCTGGCGCGACTCAATGTCATCAAAGACATCCTTGGGCGCCTCCACTATGCGGGCAAAGACGACGAACTGGTCGTCCCCGATCGAGAGATCGTTTTTCCCTATGATGTGCCCTCGAGTGTCGAGAAGCACCGGCTCGCACGATGAGGGCCCCGAAACAGCAGAGAAACGGCGGTCCCCTGGGCGCACACGTCGCACCGCCCTGGTTTTCCCAGTTAGGAGAGCAACGATCATGATGTTGAGACCACTCAAAACCTGGTTTGTCGCCAACGCCGAATCGATCCTCGATCCGTTCGCCGAGCATCGCGCGCGCCAACTGCTTGGGGATGCGTTCTTGCGCTATGAAAGCGCGGCGCCGGGCCTGCGCAGGGACGCGAATGTGGGTGGTCGACTAAAGGTTCACTGCGCGGCACTCGCCGCCGCGGTGCTCCACGTGCTCATCCACGAAAGCGTCGGCGAGCACGACGCGCGCGCGCTCACCGCGAGAGTGACCCGCGCGGTCTACGAGAAGATCGCCGAGGTGCCCTGGCTCGCCGTGATCTGCGACTCCCGTCGTCCCCCCCCGCAACTCGGCGCGGTTCTCAATCCAATTGACGTGGCCTGCGACCAACTTGATGGATGCCCGGCAACCGATGTGTCGAGTGTCCACGCGTTCGGCGCCGCAGCCTCCGAACGTGACGCGGTCCAACGAGACTACGAGTTGGCCCAGCCCTTACTCCGCACCGTGGGTCCCACCCGTGCGGCGATCACCATCCCGGCGACTCGATACCAAAGACTTGTGGGTCAAGCGTCCGTGTCACTGCGAACGGCAACGAAGGAGGTTCGATGAAAACGAGCGTCATTGAAGTGCACGACATGCTATCGGTGTGGAGCGCGGAGGAAGTCGAAAAGCGACTCGGCGAAGTGCCGGGCGTCGCGAGCGCGACGGTCAATTTCGCCGCGGGAAGCGCCGCCGTGCGTTACGACGAAACCCGGTTGGCGGTCGCCGACATCAAGTCGGTGGTGCGCCAACGAGGGTTTGAGGCCACCACGACCGACGCCGACTCGGCTCCTGACGGGCACGAAGGTCATGCGGACCGAGCGCGCCACCCGCGTCCGCGGCGCCGTCGCCGGGCGCCGCTGCACCGTCGCCGGGCGCCGCTGCACCGTCGCCAGACGCCGCTGCACCGTCGCCCGCGGCTGAAGACAAGTCACAAGACAAGACCAGTGAACCAGCAACATCCAAGTAGGAGACGACCATGACCAGAGCGAATGTTTCACAAGCAGCTATCCACGGCTTGCCGCCAACCATGAGGACTGCTCAGGAGGCGATGGGGCTGCCCGAGATCCAGGCAATGCTTCGCACGCTGTCTGACTACAACCTTGGTATCTGTATGCCGCACATGCACGACGGGCGAACTGGCTGGTTCCAGCCATTGGCGGATCAGCCCGCGTGCGCCTCGCCGTGGCGTTCGCGGCGGGCGTGCTCGTCCTGGGCACGCTGGTAGTCGTCCAGCCCTGCGTCACGGCTGGCCCTTCTCTCTGCATCACGGCATGGCAGTCGAAGGCGAGACGGGCGAACCCGCCATCGATCACTCGGCGCATACCGCGCCCGCCGACGGCACGATCCACCGCGCCCCCGTTACGCTCGCGGCCGAGCGCCTCGCGGAGCTCGGCATCCGCCTCGAGCCGGCCGAGATGACGGAGCTGACGGCGGAGCTTCGCGCGGTCGCGACCGTCGTGCCCGACGAGGGGCGCGTCAGTCACGTCCACACGCGCGTCTCCGGGTGGATCGAGCGCCTCGATGTCGACACGACCGGGGAAGAGGTGCGTGCGGGCCAGCGGGTGGCGAGCATCTTCTCGCAGGAACTCATGGCGTCCCAGACCGAGCTGCTCGCGCTGCTCAGAGTCGCGGGCAGGTCGCCGTCGAGCGCCCTCCTCGATGGCGCCCGCGAGCGTCTGCATGTCCTGGGCATGACCGAGGCAGCGGTCGGGCGACTCGAGCGCCGCGGCTCGGCCACACGCACTGTGGCTGTCGTTTCGCCGCGTGCGGGCGTCGTCCTTCACCGGGGCATCACCGTCGGAACGGCGGTCGACCCGTCGACGGAACTCTTCGTCATCGCCGATCTCTCCGAGGTCTGGGTGCTCGCCGAGATCCCCGAAGAGCGCGCGGCGGAGGTCGCCGTCGGTGCCGCAGCGACCCTGGACGTGCCGGCCTCGGGTCTACCGCCCGTCGAGGCCGAGGTCGCGTTCGTCTATCCGACGCTGAGCGAGCGGCTCCGAACGCTGCGGGTGCGCTTCGCGCTCCCGAACCCTGATGGGGAGTTCCGCCCGGGAATGTACGGGACGGTGACGTTTCATCTCGAGGCGCGACGCACGCTGAGCGTGCCGCGCGACGCCGTGGTGGACACCGGGATGCGTCGGCACGTGTTCGTGCGCGGGGCGGACGGCACACTCGTCCCGCGAGAGGTCGCGATTGTCGGCGCACTCATGGTCTGGGCGGTCGTCTCGCTGCGGGCCACGCCGCTGGATGCGCTGCCGGATCTGAGTGACCCGCAGGTGATCGTGTTCACCGAGTGGATGGGCCGAAGCCCCGACCTCGTGGAGGATCAGGTCACCTATCCGCTGGTCCGTGCGCTGCAGAGTACGCCTGGCGGCGTGCGCACGGTGCGCGGCTACTCGATGTTCGGGATGAGCTTCGTCTACGTCATCTTCGAGGACGGCACGGACCTCTATTGGGCGCGCACCCGCGTGATGGAGATCCTCCCGCGCGTGCCCTTGCCCGAGGAGGTGACGCCGATCCTGGGCCCGGATGCCACGCGCGAGCGTGATCGAGATGAGCGGCCGCGAGTTCGTCCTGCGCGGTCGGGGATACGTCGAGGACATCGACGATGTGGAGACGAGCGTCGTGGCGATCGGCGCAGGTGGCACCCCGATCCGGGTCCGCGACGTGGCCCACGTGGCGTGGGGACCCGAGGCGCGGCGCGGCACCGCGGACTGGAATGGAGAAGGGGAAACGGTCGGCGGCATCGTGGTGATGCGCATCGGTGGCAACGCCCTCGAGGTGATCGAGGGCGTCGAGGCGCGCCTCGGCGAACTCTCCTTGCCCGAGGGCGTGCGCGTCGTGCCCACGTACGACCGCTCGGAGCTGATCCTCGGCTCGATCGACACGCTCACTGGAACGCTCGTCCAGGAGTTCATCATCGTCGCGCTCGTGTGCCTCTTCTTCCTCTTCCACGCGCGCTCAGCGCTCGTCGCCACGATCGTGATGTCCGCCTCCGTGCTGCTCGCGTTCATTCCGATGCACTACCTGGGCCTCACCTCGAACATCATGTCGCTCGGAGGGATAGCGATCGCCATCGGCGAGCTCGCCGACGCGGCCATCGTCCTGATCGAGAACGCCCACGTCCGTCTCGCGGAGGCGCCAAAGGGGGCGGACCGCCGCCAGATCATCCTCGACGCCGCGAAGGAGGTCGGTGCCCCGATCTTCTTCTCGCTCCTGCTCATCACGGTGAGCTTCTTGCCGATCTTCACGCTCACCGGCCAGGCCGGACGCCTCTTTCGTCCGCTGGCGTACACCAAGACGTTCGCAACCACGGGCGCACGACGGGACTCGCCGACGGCATCGTGATCACGCCCTCACACAATCCACCGCATGATGGTGGCTTCAAGTACAACCCGCCGCACGGAGGCCCCGCCGAGGCGGCCATCACGCGCTGGATTGAAGCGCGCGCGAACGAACTCCTCGAGGCAGGCCTCGAGGGTGTGAAGCGGGTTCCGCACAAAAAGGCACTCCATGCCTCGACGACGCACCGACACGACTATCTGAGCGCCTACGTCGACGACCTCGGCAGCGTGGTTGACATGGACGTGATTCGCGGCTCGAAGCTCAGCCTTGGAGTCGATCCACTCGGCGGCGCCGGAGTGCACTACTGGGGGCGCATCGCCGAACGCTACGGCCTCGATTTGACCGTCGTCGACGAGACCGTCGACCCCACCTTCTCGTTCATGACGGCCGATTGGGACGGCCAGATCCGCATGGACCCCTCGTCGTCGTTCGCCATGCAGCGACTGCTCGGGATCAAGGATGGATTCGATATCGCATTCGCATGCGATACCGATCATGACCGCCATGGGATCGTTACCCGGGCGGCGGGCCTGCTGCCGCCCAATCACTACCTCGCTGTGGCCATCCACTACCTGTTTCAACATCGACCCAGGTGGAGCAAGGCGGCGGCAGTCGGGAAGACCGTCGTGAGCAGCCAGATGATCGATCGCGTTGCGGCCCAGCTCGGCCGATCCCTCTACGAGGTGCCCGTGGGCTTCAAGTGGTTCGTGGATGGCTTGGAGGGCTCGCTCGCGTTCGCGGGGGAAGAGAGCGCGGGCGCGTCGTTCCAGCGCCTCGATGGCAGTGTTTGGACGACGGACAAAGATGGCATCGTCCCCGCACTCCTGTCGGCAGAGATGACGGCGCGGATGGGTCGCGATCCGGCGGAGCTCTACCGGGCCTTGGTGGACGCGTTTGGCGAGACCTTCTATGAGCGCGTGGAGGCGAAGGCGACTGCCGCGCAGAAGACCATGCTGGGACGCCTCTCGGCAAAGCAGGTGAGTTCGACCGCGCTGGCCGGCAAGGCCATCCAAACCATCCTCACCCACGCGCCGGGCAATGGCGCGCCCATCGGCGGCGTGAAGGTTGTGTCAGAAGACGGGTGGTTTGCCGCGCGTCCTTCGGGCACGGAAGACGTCTACAAGATTTACGCAGAGAGCTTTCGAGGCGAGGCGCATTTGCGTCGCGTCCTCGAAGAGGCTCAGACGATCGTGGACAAAGCCCTAGAAACGAGGTGAATCATGAATCCGACGAAGCGATTGCACGACATGGGCCAGAGCCTCTGGCTCGACAACATCACCAGGGACCTCCTCTCATCGGGCGGTCTGAAGCGGTACATCGATGAACTGTCGGTGACTGGCCTCACCTCGAACCCGACGATTTTCGAGCACGCGCTCGAGGGCAGCGTGGCCTACGACGACGCCATCCGCGATGGCGTGAAGTCCGGACGCACAGGCGAGGCGCTCTTCTTCGACCTCGCCATCGACGATCTCACGCGCGCGGCGGACCTCTTCCGGCCGATTCACCAACGGACGAACGGTGTGGATGGATGGGTGTCGCTCGAGGTCTCTCCGCTGCTCGCTCACGACACCGCATCGACGCTGGAGGCCGCGAAGGATCTCTTCGCCCGCGCCAATCGGCCGAACCTGCACATCAAGATTCCCGGCACCAAGGAGGGGCTCTCGGCGATCGAGGAGGCCACCTTTGCTGGGATTCCGGTGAACGTGACGCTGCTCTTCTCGCGCGAGCAATACGTGGCTGCAGCCGACACGTGGCTGCGCGGTGTGGAGCGACGAATCGAGGCCGGCCTCGATCCCGACGTCCGTTCGGTCGGCTCGGTGTTCGTCAGCCGTTGGGATGTCGCCGTGGCGTCGAAGGTGCCGGCTGCCCTGAAGAACCAGCTCGGCATCGCCGTGGCCGGGCAGATCTACGCGGCGGTGCGTGCTCTGCACACGTCGGCGCGCTGGCAACGCGCGCAGAACGCTGGCGCACGACCGCAACGGGTGCTCTGGGCCAGCACGGGGACGAAGGACCCTGAGGCATCGGATGTCCTCTACGTGAAAGCGCTCGCCTCGCCCTACACCGTGAACACCATGCCCGAGAAGACCCTCCTCGCCTTCGCCGATCATGGCGAGGTTGGTGCGCCGCTCGCGGTCGATGGGCGGGGCGCGGAGGAAGTGATCGCCAGCTATGCCCGCGCCGGCGTGGATATCGACGCGTTGGCGGCGCAGCTCCAAGACGAGGGCGCGAATGCCTTTGCGAAGTCCTGGAACGGTATGCTTGCAGGCCTCGCCAAGAAGACCGCGGGGAGCGGGAAGACCTCGTGATGCCGAGCGCGTCCACGCCGACCGGAGACTGAGGCAGTCGTGCTGGTCATTCAGTGAGGGCCCTCAGCACGGGCTCGTCCCCCATCACTCGATCGGATGGGCGCCATCTCGAGATCTGATTGGCGCGGGTAGGTGCTCCAGCGAATGCTCTGCCTCGGAGGCCACGATGAACGATCCGAGCAAGCTGTTTCGAGTATTGGTAATGGGCGGCGCGATGCTCGGGACGGCTTGTGTATCCGCCCCAGCCGAGGTTGGCAGCGATGGGTCCACACCGGACGCGGCCGCAGACAACGGCGAGGATGCGGGCGCGGTCGAGGACGAGCTGTGCTTCTGCCCCGGGCCCGAGAGCACCTGCTGCGAGGCCGGTCCGGGCGGGGCGAGTGTTCCGCGCGAGGGCATCATGTGCTGCTGGGGAACGAGCTGCTGAGGTGGTTCGCATGCGGGACGAAGCGAGAGCTGCGCGGATCTGGCAGGTACGCGAGCGCACCGAGCACGAGGCGGCTTCGCTGTTCGCGACGCTCGCCTCCGATCTGGCGGCGAGCGACGCGCCCTCCGCGCTGACGGAGCTCGCGTCGCGCTGCGCCGAGGACGAGCGGGCCCACGCGATCCTGTGCCGGGCGATCATCGATGATCTGTATCCGGAGCTCCCGCCGCTCGCGCCCGATCCGTCCCCGCTTCTCGGGCCCCCGAGCGCCAGCGCCGAGCGGCGCGCGCTCTATACGAGCGTGGCGCTCGGGTGCGTCACCGAGTCCCTCAGCACCGCGCTGCTCCTCGAGATAAGGAAGGGCGCGGAGCGGCCTTCGGTGCGTCATGCCGTCGGCATCATCCTGGAAGATGAAGTGCGTCACGCACGCCTGGGTTGGGCGCACCTCGCGTACGTCGCCGCACAGTGCGACGTACGGTGGCTCGCTCCGTCGATACCAGGGATGTTGCGAGCCGCACTGGCGACCGAGCGCCCAGACATCGACGGAGCCGAAGGTGCGTCGTGCCTCGCGGCGTTCGGCATCCTCCGGGCGAGCGACGTCGAGCGCATCTGTCGGGCCACGGTCGATCAGGTGATCCGGCCGGGGCTCGCGATGCACGGTATCGATGTACCGTTGGACTGACGCCTGCGCTACTCGGGTGCGCCTGCGTCGAACCAGGCGACCAGGCGGGCTCGCTCGTCGTCGCTCGGAAACGGGCCACTCCCGACGGGGAACTGGCGCGGAGGCGGCCCGCTCCCGCAGTCGGACAACGCGGTGCCGCTGACACCACAGCGGGCGTTCACGGCGTTCGCGCGCACGTCGGCCAGCAAACGAAAGTCCCTGGGTGAGGCCGAGTGGCAGCGGACGCAGTAGGTCTGCATGAACGTTTCGGCGAAGCTCGACCAGGTGTCGCCCGTCGACCCCGCGTCCGTCATCGTGGGCGTGTCGAGGTCGCCGCCACCCGCATCGAGCCTGCCCGCATCGTCCGGAACCGGCGCGTCCTCGGGGGGCGGCAAGCTGGAGCTGCAAGCCACCAGCGCAAGCGCGAGGACAGACGCGGGGAAGACGGTCGCGGTTCGCATGGGGCGTTGATAGCACGAGCGCAGCCCGCCTCGCGCGTCGCGCCTCGTGATGGATTCGGCGCCCTGTGGACAAGACCGGGGGTGGACCGCTTGTTGGCGCATCGCGTAGCTATTTTCTCCGCGATGCTGCTTCTGATGGCGCCGGGCGTCGCGCTTGCGGGTCCCTTTCCTCCCGTGGCGAGCGCGACCGCGAGCCCCGGGGAGCCGGCGGTCGGCGAGGCCGTGCAGTTTTCGGCCGACGGCACGTTCGACCCGGACGACGCGAACGATGTGCTCACGTACGAGTGGGACTTCGACGACGGGGAGCTCGGCGTAGGGTCCGTACTCGTAAGCTGCGCCGGATCCGGCGAGATCGTTGCGCTCCATGTCGCGAGCCGCGCGGTCGTGAAGAGGCGTCGGGTCGGAGTCCGCGTCGAAGGTCTCGTCACGCTCGGAGATGATCGCGTTCTGGCGGCCGTCCCGAGTGAGAGCGCGGCGGTCCTGCTGGAGCCAGACCTCGGCGAACTGTCTCGGGTGGCCGTCGGTGGCGAGCCGAGGACGGTTGCGCGTGATGGCGAGAACTCGGTCGCCTTCGTCGCATCGTCGCACTATGTGACCGACGAGCAACGCCGAGTGCGAGGCTCCTACGCGGCCGAATGCAGCATGCTATTCATACCCCGGGCCCTAACCGCCATGATGGTGCCCGCCGCCGTTGCGTTGTCGTTCACGGGTGGTCGTTCCTCCCTACGTTTCAGGAAGGGACTCTCACGGTCGCGGTCGTCACGCTCCCTGGGATATCGCTCGCCGAGTCGGATCGAATTGGCCGGCGGGTGGAGGAGATCCTCATGGCGCAGCCCGAGGTGGTCGCCGTCGCGCCCCGGACCGGGCGGGCAGAACTCGACGAGCACGCGCAGGGAGTGAACGCGGCGGAGATCGACGTGAGCCTGAATTCCGAGGAGAGCGCGCGTCCTCGAAAGGACGCACTCGGAGACTTGCCGGTGGTCACCCCGGCGGGGCTCGTCGTGCCGATGCGTTCGCTCGCGAGCATCGTTCGGGACCGGGGTCCGAGCGAGATCGCGCGTGAGGGCGTGCAGCGCAAGATCGTGGTGATGTGCAACGTCGAGGGACGCGATGTGGGGAGTGTGGCCGCCGATCTTCGCGCGGCCATCGACGGCGCTGTCGAGGTGCCGCCGGGCTATCGCATCGCTTACAGTGGTCAGTTCGAGAGCGCCGAGGAAGCCTCGAGGCGCATCGGGTTCCTGGGGTTGGCGGCCATCGTGGGAATCTTGCTGCTGTTGACCTCGGCGTTCGGATCCATGCGAGACGCGCTCCTGGTGATGGCGAATCTCCCCTTGGCGCTGGTGGGTGGCGTCGTGGGGGTCTGGCTGGAAGGAGGCGTGCTCTCGATCGCGTCGCTGGTGGGGTTCATCACCCTGTTCGGCATCGCCACCCGAAACGGGATCATGTTGGTCTCACACATTCGGCATCTGATGCAACACGAGGGGGAGCGCGATATCGAGGCGGCAGTCCGTCGTGCCGCTGCGGAGCGACTGGCACCCATCCTCATGACGGCGCTGGCGGCGGGCCTGGCGTTGGTTCCGCTGGCGCTCGCCGGTGGGGAGCCAGGGAGTGAGATCCAGTCACCGATGGCCGTCGTCATCCTCACGGGACTGCTCAGCTCGACGCTCTTGAACATGCTGGTAGTTCGCATGGACCTGTCGTCGACCCGATGGGCGTGGTCGCCATCGTGCTCGCGACGAGCGCGTGGGCGCTCGACAACGTGCTGGCCCGCCGTCTGGAAGACCTGCGACCGTTCGATGTCGTGCTGTGGAAGGCGAGCCTCGGCAGCATGATCTCCGCGCTGCTGGGATGGCTCGGTGGCTCGCACTGGCCGCCGCTCGAGACGGTCGGCTTGTTGGTCGCGTGCGGCGCGGTGGGGTACGGCGTGAGTCTGCGGCTCTATCTGGGAGCACAGCGGGAGATGGGCGCCGCTCGCACCGGCTCGGTGTTCGCCGTGGCCCCGTTCGTCGGGGCAGCCGTCGCTTGGGCGCTCGGTGCGGAGTCGCTGCGCTGGCCCACGCTCGTCGCGGCCGCGCTCTTCGCGGCCGGAATCGCCCTCCACGCATCGGAGGCGGAGCTGTCTCTGGAGAAGCCGCCGTCGAGCGCGTAGGTCCGACCTACTTCACGCGCGTGATGCCGATCGACCTCTTGGCGACCAAGTACGCGTTCCAGCCCGGATCGTTCCGGGCCCGCTTCACCTTACGGAACACTCCGTCGCCGGTGCCGTCTTCGCCGTCGCCTTCCCAAAGCACATCGACTTCAGCGAAACCCGCGTCAGCGAGGAGCTCGCGGACCTCGACCATCTGCCAGAGACGCCAGTCGTAGGTGAACGCCTTCTTTAGCTTGGTCTTGTCGGGGAACTCGAAGTGGATGTGGCAGAGGAAGTGCGCCGAGACCGGATCGTAGTCGGCCTGCTCCCAGACGTAGGTGAACCCCGAGAGCTTGCGGGGCTCGACCACCTTTTGCTGCGACTCCCATCCTCCGATCATGTCGAGCATGAAGATCCCGTCTTTGGGCAAGGACTGGAACGCCGCGCGGAAGTAGCGGAGCAGCATCGGGCGATCGTGGAAGCACTGGTAGCTGTAATTGAAGCCGACGATGATCTCGACGGGATCGCGGGTGGGCACGAGCACGTCTTGATCGCGGAGCGACACCTTGCTCGCCCGCTCGCCGAGGGGATCGACGTTGTGCGCTTGGCCCCACGCCAGCACCTCGCGATCGATGTCGAGGCCGAACGCGGTGCGATCCTTCTTGCTGCGCACCCACTCGGCGCAGAGCAGTCCGGTGCCGCAGAAGTCCTCGCGCAAGAGCGTGGGCACCCTCCCTGTGTGCTGCTTGTAGATCCGCGAGAGCAGCTCGACCTCGAACTCGGCGTTCTGGACGCTGCGCTGGTAGAGGTCGTGGCGGTCGGCGGAGGCTGCGGTGAGGCTCTTTTTTGCCATGAAGGGCGCGCGTTGTAGGGGAGCGTGCGGTCGATGTCACGCGTGGCCCGCATTTCCTTTCCCTCACTCGATCGAGGTGGGCATGATGCCGCCCGTGACGCCCGCGGTAGTGCACATGGACGAGACGATGCGGATGGCGCACCTCGGGTGCGTGGTGGCCGTGGTGTGGCTCGACGCGCCGACGCTGCCGCAGATGCAGACCTTCGCGAGCCACGCGCGCCGAGTGAGCAAGCAGCACGACGGATCGTTCCTCTTCAACTTGATCATCGATGGAACCCCCAGCTTCGACTCGAAGGTGCGCGAAGAGGCCAACAAGCTCACCGTCGAGGGGGTGAACAGGCGCGGCGCGGCGCACGTGATCTTGGTCGAGGGCTTCCGCGGCGCGGCGGTGCGGGCGTTCCTCGGCTCGATGCTGATGCTGAACAAGCCCAAGACCCCGACCAAGGTGGTGGCCGACGTGCACTCGGCCACAGCGTTCGCGTGCGAGTGCCTCGGAGGCGGTCGGGTCGAGTCCGACTCGCGCACCCTGGCGCGCTTCATCGAGTGGTCGGTGTCACGCGAAGGCCAGTGGCCGCGGCCCTGGTAGGGGCTCATTCCGCCCTGGGTGGTTGCCGCGCCAGCGAAATGCCTCGGGGCGCTTGACGCTGATCGGCGGGGCTGGCGATCGTATGGGTCCGATGAACACGACGACGACGACAGCACGCCCCGTGTCGCGGGTGCAGTTCCACGACAACCTCTGGCCGCTGTTGATCACGATGGGTCCCGCCACCTGGACCGAGCGCAACGTCGCCGA
>Ga0105046_10007778_pt1 | contig 16852 bp, 13 predicted proteins | sample MAT03_FD_78385 | JGI IMG/M metagenome (GOLD analysis project Ga0105046, IMG submission 78385) | Freshwater microbial communities from Lake Fryxell liftoff mats and glacier meltwater in Antarctica - MAT-03 (megahit assembly) | ecosystem: Environmental > Aquatic > Freshwater > Ice > Liftoff...
TGTCTTGAAGACGTTGCCGCGCGTCCACTCGACGAGCCCCGGGTCGACACCCTTGCGGACCTCCTTTTCGAAGATGCGGCGCGCCTCGTCCTTCGGCACGACGACGCCATCGACCATGCGCCCGGCGATATCCAGCGCGTAGCCGGACACCGTCGCATCGGGCGGCAGCGGCACGTACAGGTCGCCGGCGCGTGCGCGCGCGGTCGTGTTGCCGAACGTCAGCGTCATGCGCGTCTCGGCGAGGTTGCCGAGGATCGTCGTCTCGATGGCGACGCGTGTGATGCCGAGCCGCTCGCTCGTGCCCTCGAAGAAGAGTGCTGGCGGCAGGCGCGTGACCGAGGCGACCTGGGGCTGCGCCAAGGCGACCGATGTCGCCGTGGCGAGTCCGACGAAGGCGATGAGCACGGAGCGGGCGAATGTCACGGGGACCTCCGGATGAGTTGGCCGAGTGAAAGACGCATGACCCGAAGAAAGGACCTTGGCAAGTCGTGCCCCGTGGCACGCACTACAAGCGCGGATGAGCGCGGACTACGCAACAGATGCCAGCGACGTGTCCGACGATCGATGCGACCGAGGTAGGTCGGGCGCTCGGGTCGCCCCGCAACTTCCAGTGCACGCAGCCCTGAGATTCACCGCAAAATTGCCAGGTCGCCGACCTCGTTTCACTGCGTGACGCCCAGCTCACGGGGCGCAGCCTCGCCGCCAAGTGGCTCGGGTCGAACGACGCTGTTACCGGCAGCGATGGCATCGCGCTGTGGGAGTCGAAGTAGGCGTCGCGCTGACCGCACTGTGTAGTATGCTGCGCCCCGTGAAGCACGGATTCACATCGCCGCTCGCCAGGCTACGGTTGCTCGTGCTGCTGGTGCTCGTGTCTTTCGCCCTGCCGGCGAGGGCCGCGCCGAGCCGCTATTGCCCAGGCACCTGTGACGGCACCGGGGCCGCGTGTGGCAACGACGCCGATTGCGATGACGGCACCTGTACCTTCGCCGACACCTGCCTGCCGGGCCTCGCCCGCCTCGTCGCCGAGGTGCTGCCCGAAGGCCCGGGCGGGTTGAACGACGCGGCCAACGGCTGGACCTGCGGGCTCCTCGATTGTGCCGCGGACATCGATCACCTCTCGTTCAAGAGCGACTACGGCATCACCGCGATCGCCACCAAGGACCTCGCGCTGAAGCCCGGCAAGCGCTACCTGGCGGTCGCCGAGATGCGCGCCGATGCGGGCTCCTGGGGCTACTTCGACCTGGCCGGTGATGCCTTCGGCGGTGTCTCGGACGAGGCGGTCGATCCCGCCTGGCGGCGCGTCACCGCCTTCGTCACGGTACCGGCCAACGCCGGCGGTGCAAGCGGGCACGCGGCCCAGACCCTGTTCCGGCTGCACGCGGACGGCCCGGGCTTTGTCGGGATCCGCAACATCGCAATCCTCGAGCTGCGCGATTACGGGGTCTTCCTGCGCTTCGCGCTGATCCGGCCGGCCGAGCTCGCACGCTTCGAAGCCGGCTTCATCTTGCGGCATGCCGGCGACGGTCCGGGCTACTACCCGGTTGCCTGCGCCGCCGACCAGATCCCCGACGCGAGCTGTGTCGACCCGGCGCTCTTGTCGGTCGTCGCACCCGCTGGCGAGGCAAGCCCGTGGATCGAGGTCAGCCGCATGTTCGGGCCGAGCCCCGCGGGCTGGCGCGTGACGATCCCATGGCAGGTGAGCGATCCGATAGATGGCCAGCCGATCGATGGTGCCCGGGTCGCGGTCGAAGTTGCGTTCGCGCCCGACGACAGCGGGCTCTCCAATGTGTGGGTCGGCGAGCGTGACCTCGTGCGTGACCGCGTCGGCATCGTCCTGCCCGAGGGGGTGCCGAGCCCGGTCGAGCTGCTCGCAACCCCTGGCTTCGTCGCCGACGGGATCGCTGCTGATCGCGCCGCGTTTACGCCCGCAAGCGCCCAGCCGAACGTCTTCAAGGTCGGGACCTTCGTCAATACAATCGACATCTTCGATGCACCGTCGACGATCGCGCTCGATGGACTGGCGCTACTCGCGGAGCTCGGGCTCAACACGGTCGACTACTTCACTGACGTACCGGCCACGGCCGAGCGCGAGAAGGCCAAGACCCTCGGCCTGGTCAATCGTTTCCTGCACGCCGAGGGCGTGCTCGGCACTGCCGGCGATAGCGACATCGACTTCGATCCTGCGGCGATCGGCGCGGTCATCCAGAGCGTGCTCGATGCGCCGTACTGGGCGCGCGAGATCGGCGAAGCGGCGGACGCGGGCACCCGCTTTGCGATCCTTGGGGATGAGCTCCACCCCCGGGGCGAGCCAGGGCGAGCAGCCGGGGGTAGCGCCGCAAGCGCTGGGGGTAGCGCCGCAAGCGCTGGGGGTAGCGCCGCAGGCGCTGGGGGTGAAGTCGGCGGCCTTTCCTTCGCGGGGCCACTTTATCGTGCGGCCTATGTCGACTGGCTCGAGACCGAAGGGGTGAGCGCGGACGAGCTCGGTGTCGCGACACTCTCTGATGCGTTGCCGCTCGAGTCGTTTGGTTGGTGGCAGGTCCCCGCCGTGCGCCCGGTCGACCCGGCCGCGGACGTCGCCGCCGCGCGCCGCTATTACTATGCGTTGCGCTTTTGGAACGAGGCGACCGCAGAGGTCTACGCGATCGCGCGCAAGGCACTGGTCGCGCGCTTTGGCGAGGTGCCCGCCGCGCACAATGCCGGCACCCCACTCGGCGGGCTCTCCTTCCAGTTGGCACTCGGTTCGGATTTCCAGGCGATGGCGCGCCACCGCGCGGTCACCGGCTTTTTCGGCGAAGGCTTCTTATCGTATCAGGACGACTGCCTCGCGTGGCAGCTCGGCGCCTACGCCGACTATGTCGCCGGCGTCACCGAGCCGTGGCGTGAAGCGGCGGCAGCGCGTGGCGAGACGTTCCCGCTCGCGAGCTACCTGCATGCCTATCGCGGCGATCTCGGCGCCAAGATGCTCGAGCTCTCAGTGCGCGGCTTCGAGTGGTTCAACCACTACGCCTATGGCCCCTACGACCTGTCGACCGGCGATGGCGCGGGCGGCCTGGGCGAGCTCTCGCGGCCCTGGCTCGAGCGTGTGCGCGCTGGCAGCGAGCTGCTCGCGCGGGCCGAGCCGTGGCTCGCGGGTGCCAAGCGCGAGCCGGCGTCGATCGTCATGCTCGCGTCGCAGGTCGACAACGTCTGGAGCGACCGCGACGGGCTCACATCCGAGGAGTTGGGCTGGCATATTGCTCTCACGCAGGCGCATCACCCGGTCGACTTCATGCTCGAGGACGAGATCGCCAGTGGCCTCCTGTCGAACCCGCTGGTGTCGCGCAAGGTGTTGATCGTCATGCGCAAGTACGTCTCCGTCGCCGCCTGGAGTGCCATCGAGCGATGGGTCGACGCGGGCGGCACGCTCATCCTCGGTGGTGAGCTCGCGACCCATGACGAGCTCGGGCAATATGACCAGGCACGCGCCGAGTGGACGCTGTTCTTCGCGGATCCGGGTGGTGCCGCCGGCAGCGAGACGATCCGCTGGGCGACGACGCGCGGAAGCTCGAGCTTCGCGTATGCAGGTGCCTGGAGCGAGCTTGTGTCGGTGGTCGGCAGCCCGATCGGCTTCTCCGACGACGAGCGCGCGGTGGCTCTCCGGATCCCGCGCGGCCGTGGGCGCATCTACGCGCTCGGTCTGGCGCTCGGCGCGCAATATCGCCTGCCGGAAACGACCTGCGACGGCACGCGCCCGGCGGCTCTCGCGCAGCGGCCGACCGGCTTCTCCGCCGTCACGCGCGAGGTGATGAGCGATCTCGTCGAGGCGGTCGGCGCCATCGCACCGCTGCGGTCGGACACCGCGACGGTCGCGCTGCATCGCCTGACGAGCGCCACGGGCGCGCCCCTGGTGCTGGCGATCCCCTGGGACAATGGGCCGCTCGCGATGACGTTGACGATCTCCGACCTCGTGCGCTGCCAGCGGGTGACCGAGGTGCTCGCGGACTTCGACCTGCCCGTCACGTTCGGGTCGCTCCTGACCACGCTCGACGGGCCCGCCCTCTTCACCTGGAACGCGGCCGACTGCGCCCCGCCGATCGACAACGAGCTGACCCCGGAGGTCGTCGAGCCGAGGCCCACCGACTCCGAGGGTGGCTGCGCCGGCTCGACGTCTCCTGGTCTCGCGGGGCTGCTGCTATCGCTCGCCTGGCGCGCACACGAGCGAAGTCGGCCGACCCGCACACGACCGCTTTAGATCTCCCCTTGGGTGCCTTCTCGCTTGAGGACCACGTGCTTCGAGATCACCACGAAGTCGGACGGCTTGGGCGTGGCCGAGTCCTCCTCGGCGGTGACCTGCACGAACACCTGATCGTTGGGCGTCGTCGCCCGCAGCGTGCCGACGCGCGACTGCTCGTCATAGGTGAGGCGGCCGGCCCGGATAGGGGTTCCGTCGGTCGCGGTTATCCACACGACGAACGCCTTCTTCGACTTCTCGTGCCGCTCGGGCGGCGGCAGGTTCACGAGCTCGACCGAGACGACGTTGACGTCCTCGGACTGCGGTTGGATCGTGATCATCCCGTCGACGCCGACCGAGCGATCGGTGCCGCGCACGAGATATTGGTTGTTCTGGGCGCACGCGGGAACGAGGCCCGCGGTCGCGATGAGTCCGGCGATGAGATGCTGGCGCATTGGGATTGTGCCTCCTACCACAACGCTAGAACGCGCCTCGGGGATGCGCCAATTTTTCACTGGGTCGTGGGTCTGGCCGGACCTGGGCGGACCTCAGGTCTGACAGCCGGGACACCAGTAGGTCATGCGCGCCATGAGCCCCTGCAGGCGACTCGACACCGGGCGGCCGCAGCGGCGGCACGGCCGGTTGGCGCGCCGGTACACCCAATAGCGCTGGCCCCCATGCACGCGGTCGCCGGCCGCGCCGCTGCGTGGTGTGGTCATCCGCCAGCCGCCACGCTCGAGGTTCTCGCGCATCAGCGCCTGCGCTCGCTGGTAGATCGCGACGAGCTGCACATCGCTGACCGAGGCCGTCGCGCGCCAGGGGTCGAGCCGCTCCAGGAACAGCGTCTCGGACTTGTAGACGTTGCCGATGCCGCACGCGACCGTCTGCGTCAGCAACAAGTCACCGAGGTCGAGCTCGACCCGGCGCGCCCGCGCGACGATCTCGCTCATATAATAGATGTGTGGTTCGGCGGCCAACAGGTCCGGCCCGAGGTGACTCGCTTTGGGTCGCAGGCCGACCTCGACCTCCTTGGGCCCAAAGCACACGAACAGCCAGTCGCTCGTCGCGAGCACGAGCCGCCGGCTGTTCGGGTTGCGTTGCCACGCCTCAGCCGGTCGGTAGCGATGCCAACTGCCCTTCATGCCGAGGTGCACCCGCACGAAGCGCTGTCCGAGGGCGGTCTCGAAGTGCACGAACAGGTGCTTGCCGACCGCTTCGCAGGCCGTCACGAGCGCACCCGGACCCCACGGCACCGGCCGCTGATGCGCTTCCAGCAGTGTCAGTCGGCGGCCGACCAACTCAGGCTTCAGCGCCCGCGCAACCGCATGGATCGTGTCGCCTTCCGGCATCTGCTCCCGGTCCTTTACATCGTCTGGACGCTTCCCTATGGTCCGCGCCCTTTACGTTCGCGAAGGCCGCGCGGCGGCTGTCCTCGAACCTCTGGCCTCTGCACTACAAAGGAGGCGCAATGTCACGGATTTCCTATATGCAACGCGGTCCGGCACGGGTCATCCCGGCCCTCACGATGGTCATCTTCGCGTCGCTTGCTGCGTGCTCCGATGCGCCCCGCCAGACCATCTCACAGGTCGACACGCCGACCCATCTGGACGACCTGTGCCCACCCGGCCTCGAGGCGTGTGGCGACGAAGGCACGACCCGCTGCAACAACGGCCAGGTCGCGACCTGCCGCGAGGTCGCGCCCGGTTGCCTTGGATGGAGCGAGCCAGCCGCCTGCCCACTCAATCAGGCCTGCCTCGCGTCGGCCTGCGAAGCGGCCTGCCCCAACGCCGCCTGCGACGTACCCGAGTCGCGTCGCTGCGCGCCAACCGCGTCCCATCGCGTCGAGCGTTGCGCCGACGGCGACGGCGACGGCTGCCTCGACTGGGTGCCGGTGACGGTCTGCGATAGCGCCGAGGTCTGCAGCCAGGGCGCGTGCAGTTCGGGCTGCGTCGACGAGTGCGACGCCGATGGGGCGCGCTGCGAAGAGGGCGGGGTGGTGACGTGCGCCGATCACGACGGCGATGGTTGCCTCGAATGGGGCCCAAGGACCCCGTGCGATGGGGCCTGCGTGCTCGGCGCGTGTGGCGCCGAGTGCCGCGATGAATGTGGCGAAGCGGGTCTCGCACGCTGCGATGGGCTCGCGGTCGAGGTGTGCGAGCGCGGCGCCGGGGGCTGTCTTCAGTGGGGCTTGCCGAGCTCGTGTCCGCTCGGCACGACCTGTTCGCTCGGGACGTGCGGGACCGACTGTGCCGACGAGTGCGAGCCGGGCAAGACCTCGTGCGAGGCCGGTGGGCGCGTGCGCTGCGGTCAATATGACAGCGACGCCTGTGCCGATCGTGGGCTGCCGCAAGCCTGCCCGGCCGGCGAGAGCTGCAGTGGTGGGGCCTGTGGCAGCGGCTGCAACAACGAGTGCACGACCATCGGCGCACGCTCGTGCGACGCGCTCGGACGCGTGATTCGCGAGTGCCGCCAGGCTGACGCCGACGAATGCCTCGAGTGGGTGATCGTCGCCGTGTGCTCGACCGCGCTCGCTGAGACCTGCTCGAACGGGGAATGCGCGGCCGAGTGCGTCGACGAGTGCGACGCGGTCGCCAGCCGGTGTGCGTCTGGCAGCGCGACCCAGGTCGAGCGCTGCCGCGATGTCGACGCCGACAGCTGCCTCGAGTGGGCCGCCGACGTCGACTGCGCGGCGGGCAACCAGGTCTGCGCCGAGGGTCGCTGCGCTGCCGATTGCAGTGACGAGTGCACGGGCGCGACCTGCGATGGTGGCGCGGTCGTCGCCTGCGGCGAGTTCGATGGGGATGGATGCAAGGACCGCGGCACGCCGGTCGCGTGTTCGCCAGGCACGGTCTGCGCCGGTGGCGTCTGCCAGTCGGCGCCGGCCCCGGTCGGCGTCAAGATCGCCGAGGTGCTCTACCAGTCGGAGGGCCCGGACCAGGACGTGTTCATCGAGGTCGGCGGGCCGCCGGGAACGCGGTTGACCGGCTTCTCGCTGGTCGCCGTGAACGGCGCCGACGGGGTCGAGAGCGGGCGTTATGCGCTGTCGGGCAGCCTCGATGGGGCGGGCCGTTGGGTCGTCGCCCACCCGGCGGCCGAGCCGGCGATAGCGGACTGGGCCGACGCGACGTCGCCGTTCTGCGATTTGCAGAATGGGCCTGACAACCTCCTCCTCGTCTGGGGCACGACGACGGTCGACGCGCTCGGCTATGGCGTGTTCCTGGCCCAGAACGCGTTCCGCGGCGAAGGCGAGCCGGCGCCCGGCGCGGACGCGGGGCTGAGCCTCGCGCGCGTTGGGCTCCTGCAGGACAGCAACGACAATGCCCGCGACTTCATCGTGACCGAGGTGCCGACCCCGGGGCGGCCGATCGCGGCGGCGCTGCGTCCGGCGCGCGAGGGGGACCTGATCATCACCGAGCTGCAGGTCGATCCGAACGCGATGTCGGACGCGACCGGCGAGTGGGTCGAGCTCTGGAACCCGAGCGAGACGCTGACCTGGGAGCTCGGTGGCTGTGTCCTCGAGAGCGACCCCGACGAGCGCCATGTGATCGCTGGCTCCTTGCTGGTGCCGCCGTTGCATCGCATGGTTGCGGCGCGCGCGCAGAGCCCCGGCTTTACACCCGACTATGTGTGGAGCGGGATCTCGCTCGCGAACGACAACGATGCCTTGGCGCTCCTGTGTGACGACAACTTCATCGACCTCGTAACGTGGAGTGGCGCGACGCAAGGGCGCAGCTGGAGCCTCGAGCCGGGGCTGACCGACGCGCAAGCAAACGACGACGAGGACGCGTGGTGCCCAGCCCCGGTCCAGGGCGTCAACGGCGCCGACGCCGGCACCCCCGGTGAAGCGAACCCGCCCTGCGAGAACCAGAGCGGCACCTATCAAGAGGTGGCGCTCGACTCCGATTGGGGCAGCTGCGAGCCAGGTCTCGACTGGCAGACGTTCGCGTTCGACGCCGCCCCCGCGGCCGATGGCGACGCCACGCTGTCGTTCCAGTGGTGGGCCGTCTACTGCGACCTGTTCGCGGACGAGACCACCATCGAGGTCGAGCTCCGGATCGGCGCCAACTGGACCCGCATCGGTGACGCCGCCTTCTCGAACGCCGACGCGGCGTGCGAGTGGCACGACGAGAGCTTCGTCATCGACGCAAGGGACATCGACAACGCCCGCGCGAATAATGGCACCCTGCAGGCCCGTTTCCGTATCGATGGTGGCTGCCCACCCGGGGTCGGCTGCGGCGTCCTCGGACAGACGGTGCCGTACAACTGCGCGCGCGTCTTCACGCTCGAGTATCCGTACTGACAGGGCGGCGCCGTCGGACGTGCGTCGGTCGGACCGCTTCAATAGTTTCCAGCCCATGCTCAAGACCTTCGCCATCGCCCTGGTACTGCCGTTCGTCGCCTGCGGCGCGGACACAACCGACATCGGCCCGCTGCCGGCGGACGACCCGTCGCTGCGCTTCGCCCTGGCCGGCTCGATCCAGATCATCGAGAGCTGGTCCGACGGCGCCGGCGAGGTCACCGGCTCGTGGGTTTATGCCGACCTGAAGGACAAGGTCACCCCGCTGACCTATGCCGCCCAGGCGGAAGCCGGCGCGTGCAAGGTCTGGACGAGCGCCAACAGCGCGTGCGACCCGCAGTGCGTCGAAGGCGAGACGTGTGCCGCCGACGCGACGTGTGTGCAAGAGGCGAATCCGACCTCGGCGGGCGACCTCACGATCAGCGGCCTCGTCGTCTCGCCGATCACCGCGACGGCCGGTGCGTTCGGCTACGTGTTCTCGCCCGAAGCGCCCAGCGACGGCCTCTTCGATGCCGGCGACGCGATCACCATCACCGCCAAAGGTGATGCGGCTGGCTTGCCGGCCTTCAGCGCCGCGGTAAAGGGCGTCGCCGATTTCGGCCTCCAGGGCATCGGCCTGGTCGAGCTGGTCGATGGCAAGGACGCTTCGATCAGCTGGACACCTGCGGGCGACGACTCGTTCGTCGAGCTCGTATTGCAGCTCGGCTGGCATGGCTTGCCGCCGACCGGCATCATCGTGTGCCGCGCGCCTGACAGCGCCGGCACCCTGGTCGTGCCCGCCGCGGTCATCGCGAAGTTCCCATACTTCGGCGGTGGGGGTCTGTTTCAGAACCCGTCGTGGGCCGAGCGTGTATCGCGCACGCTGGTCGCCACCCCGGCCGGCCCGATCGAGATCACCGCCTCGAGTCGTGCGAACGTTGGCGTGTCCCACAGCGAGAACTGATCGCCTGGTTCGGCGCTCTCGCAGCTCGGGGCCCCCGCCGCTGAGGTCGCCCGGTCGCACGCGAGGTACCTTCAACGCGGCGCGAGCTGAAGCCCGGCGGCGCGCAAACGATCGGCCAGCATGTGACCCATCGCGGTCGCCGGCGTCAGGAATCCACCCGCCGAGGTCAGCGGATCATGGGCCAGGCACAATGCCGACTCCGCGAGCATCCGCGCGGTCGAGTTGTAGCCCGGGTCACCAGTGTCCGAGGCAAGATAGGCGAGCCGATCCCCCGCCCCTTCCGCGACGAGTTCGAGTGTCCAAAAGCCGGCCTCACGCGTTGCCTGTGATGGGCCCTCACCCGGTTGCGGCGCGCGTTTCGCGACCAGCTCCCGCAGCGCCGGGACCGCGACGACCAGTGCGAACACCCCGAGCCCGGCGGTGAACGCCACCGCGCGCGCCAGTCCACGTGCGTTGCCCGACATCGCCATCACCTCGCGATAGACGAACCCCGGACCCCACGGCAGGCCTGCCAGCGCATGGCTCCGCCGCACGATGCGCGTGTTCGAGGCCGCCATCACGAACGGGGCCGTGAACTTGCCGAGCGGCTTGTCCCAGCCGATGCCAAATTCATCGGGCGCCGCGGGACGTCCGGCGCCGAGGTCGGGATCGAGCGCATACGGGTTCGCGAGCAACCGCCGCACGGCCGGGTCCTTGGCGCTGCGCGCGATCTCGAGGCCGCTCGCGATGGTGCCGCCCGATACGCCGCCGCGCTGCGCCCCATAGTAGGCCGTGACCTTGTCGGCGGGGCGCCCGAAGCGCGCGCGAAATGCATCCTGTGCGAGCAGCGTGCCGAGGTCGGATGGGATCGAATCGTAGCCGCACGCGTGCACGATGCGTGCGCCGCTCGCCCGGGCCGTTCCGTCGTGCGCGTCGATCATCGCGCGCATCCACGGCACTTCGGCGGTCAGGTCGCAGTAGTGCGTGCCCGCCTCGGCGCAGGCGGCAACAAGCGCCGAGCCATACTTCGCGAACGGCCCGACCGTCGTGCAGACGACCTTCGTCCGTCGCGCCACCGCCGCCATCGCGACCGGGTCCAACGCATCGGCGACGATGATCGGGACATCGAACCCGAGCGCCGCGAGCTTGTCGCGATTGCGCCCGGCGATCGCCCAGCGCCCGGCCGCGCGATGCTTGGCCAGGTACTCGGCGACGAGGCGCCCGGTGAAGCCGGTCGCGCCAAATAGGATCACATCGAGCTCACGGGGAGCGTTGACATCGTCACTCATCGGGTCACCTCAACGTTTCGGTCGGCACGAGCTCTATCGCTTTTTCCGGGCACCAAACGACACATAGCCCACATGCGTGGCACGTGTCCGCCTTCGGCGTGTAGGCAGCCTGCGCCCAGCCTCTCGCGCCTCCGCCCGATTCAGCGAGGTCATGTCGTCGCCGCGTCGCGCGCCCCACGCATGCCTGGACCACGGCCGCGCATCATCGCCTTCATGCGCTCACGCTCCTCGGGTGACAGGCCTTCCATCTTGCGCTCCCAGCGTCCGCGCCAGTGCCCACCGTCACGCCGATGGCGCCCACCGCCCCAGCCCCCCAACAGGATCCGCGACAACGCGAACAGGCCCAGCCCCTGCAGCCACGAGACCTGCGGTCCCGCGAACAGCGCCGGCACCAGCGCGTTCCAGAGGCCCATCACCAGGAGCCCGAAGAGTGCCACCGCGACCGCCCCGATCGCGACGAACATCAGGATCTTCAGCCCGCGTGGGCGCCGCCGTCCGTGCCATCCATGGCCGTCGCGGCCCTCGCCTTCACGGCCTTCATGGCCCTCACTCTCACCCATCTCACGCTCCGATTTCGCTTCCGCCATTGTCATTCTCCTCTCGAATTTCATGTCTTGTGCGGTGCTTGCTGCCGAGTCGCTGCTCAGCGCCCGAGCACGTCGTACAGCTCGGCCAGCCGCTCCCGCAGGAACAGCACCGCGTAGCGCTTGCGCGAGATCAGCGTCGGCACCTTTTCGCCGGTCGCTGCCGCCATGTCCTTGAAGCTCATGCCTTCCAGCTCGTGCCACACGAAGACGTTGCGCTGCTCCAGCGGCAGCTCGCCCAGCGCGGCTTCCAGCTCACTCCACAGGAGCCCGCGCAAGTAGTCGTCCTCCGGACTGCCATGCCCATCCGCGAGCCAGCCCTCGACGCCGAGCTCCAACCCGTCGTCGTCTTCACGCACCTCTTCGGTCGTAATCCTCTTCTTTCGATACGCATCTATGATGCGATGCTTCGCCACCGTGTAGAGCCATGCCGTCGCGACCTCGACCGGACCCGTCATGCCGGCCAGTTGGGCCAGCACATCCTGCAGCACATCGTCCGCGTCTTCGTTGCTCGCGACGCGCCCGCGGATGTACTTCCAAAGCCGCGCGCTCTCGCCTTTCACGAGGCGTCGCATCGACTCGGTCCGCACTTCCGCCATCACTTCCTTGGGACTCACCACCACCATCGCTTCCGATGACGGGGCCCTGGCCCTCATGTTTTGACGCGCGCGAAAAAAACTCCCGGAGCCTTCTCGGGGCATCCGATCTACGCACGCGCCACCAGGCTCTCACGCGTGAGCTGGCCTTCGATCAGCTTGCCACCGATGGTCGCATAGAGCTGCCCATCGGTGTGGACCAGCTCGATGTTCGTATCGCGTCCGACCACTTCTTCGAGCGCGTCGAGGAAGCGCGTCTCGAGGCACCAGATCGCCAGCGCTTCCGCCTTGTAGACGGGGCGTGTCGCGGCGTCCTTGCGGAGGAGCCCGACATCGCCCGACGTGAACAGCGACACCCGGCGCGCGGCCTTGCTCGCCTTGTGCAGACGCTCGGCCGAGGGCATGCCGACGTCGATCCACGCGGTCAGGACGCCGGTCGCATCGCGCACCGACACCGCCGCTTCCTCCGGGTTCGACAGGCCGCCCTTGCTGAACGCGATCCCTTCCTCATAGGAGAGCGCATATGCGAGCACGCGCGTCAGCAGATAGCGCACCGTCTCCGACGGGTGTTTCGCGAGGCGCAGGTCGAGCATCTCGTAGACCCCACGGTCGACATCCGAGAGGTTGATCGCGAGATGATAGATGGTCACGGGTTGGGCCATGGATGGCTCGTGCCACGCCCGTCCGGCGCTGTCCATTACCCCCGCGCGCCCAACACCCGTGTACCCAGCACCCGCATGCGTCGCCACGCGCCCCTATGAGGACCGCACCCAGCGCGGGAGCGAGACACGCGACGGCGATCACCAGCTCGTCGTCCTCGTCGACGAGCGTCTCGTACGCCTCACCGAACTCGATGGCCGGCCAGCGCTCGTCACTCGATGCACGACTGTGACCTTGCATCGTCTCCCCGGTCCGCATCGCGGATGCTCGGGAGGGTCGGCCTCCCGCGCTGAAGTCCCGAATGCTCCAAGCCTATCAGGCCCCTGCGAGCCATCCCAACAGCAAGTCACGCGCGGCGCGAATGCGGATCGTCAGCTCGGTCGCCGCTTGTTGCAGGTGAGGCGCCTGTGCATGCCGGTCGGGGTGATAGCGCAGGATGAGCGCTCGGTAGGCCGCTTCGATCGCCTCGCGGTCGGACCCGAGTGGCAGCTCCAACGCGGCATAGGCCTCGCGCACTTCGCGCGTGAAGCTATGCACACGTCCCGCCTTCGGGTTGACCCTCGCTGGCTCTGCCCCCTGGCCCCACAGCTCCGCGCCGCGCGCGAGCTCGATGGCCGTCGGATCCGGCGTTGCACCTGCTGTCCCTCCCCAGATGGCCGCGCCCGCCTCGATCTCGGCGCTCAAACTGTCGCCGTCAGCGCGCGCGAGCTCGGCCTCGGCTTCGGCGATGAGCCGTCGTCGCTCGCGCTCGTCACGCTCGAATTCGTTCATGCCGCCGGCCAGGTCGCCGTCGTCACGCGCGCTCTCGCCGTCGCGCAGGACCCGCTTGAGCTCGCTCACCTCCGAGCGCGCGAGGCGCCCGATCCGATCGAAGATTCCCATGCGTTTGTCTCCTCACACTATCTCGCCGACCGTAGCACGTTCGCATAGGATGCGCCGCGATGACCGAGACCCCCCGACAAAGGCAGAACGCGCCAGCGCCAGTCATTGGCCCCGAGCGCCGCTTCCTCGACCGCCTGCGCGCGCTCGACAATGTCTCGCCCCACACCCTGCGCGCGACCGACGCCGACCTGCGTGACTTCGCGGGCTTCCTCATCGGCCATCGTGCCGACCTCGAGGAGGCGCCCGACGCGCTCGCCCGAGTTGACCGTCGCGATCTGCGTGCGTATCTCGCGACCCTCATGGAGCGCGCTCAATCGCCTCGGACCATCGCTCGCAAGCTCGCGACACTGCGCTCTTTCTATCGCTTTGTCGTGCGCGAAGGCACCCGTACGACCTCGCCCATGGATGGTCTACGCAACCCGCGCCTGGGTCGCCCGTTGCCCTCGCCGCTCGATCTGCCGGCCACGCTCGAGCTGCTCGATGCGCCGTCCGGCGACGGTGCCCGCGCGACCCGTGACCGCGCCTTCCTGGAGCTCCTCTACGCGGCCGGCCTGCGCGTCTCCGAGGCGACCGGGCTCACACTCGACCGGCTCGATCTCGTCGGTCGGTCGGTGCGGGTCATCGGTAAAGGCAACAAGACCCGCGACGTGCCAATCCACGCGCGCGCCGCGGCGGCGCTGAGCGAGTGGCTCGCGCTGCGACCCGCGCTCTTCACGCCGACCACTGACGTCGCGACCACCAAGCTCGTGTTCCTGGCCGACCGCGGCGGACCGCTGTCCGATCGTTCGGCGCGGCGCCTGGTCGAGCGGGCCTCGAAAGAGGGTGGCCTTGGTCGCCATGTGCATCCCCATCAGCTGCGCCACGGCTTCGCGACGCATCTGCTCGATCGCGGTCTCGACCTGCGCCACATCCAGGAGCTGCTCGGGCACGCGTCGATCAGCACGACCCAGGTGTATACCCACGTCTCGGTCGAGCAGCTCCAGCGCGTGCATCGGCTTGCCCATCCCCGTGCGCGCGCCAGCGAACCGCGCTCGCCGCCTTTCGATTCGCCCATGACTCCTGCCCCTGCGCGCAGCCCCGCGCGCCCTAAGACGCGTCGTTCAACGAAGGACTCCCAATGACCCAGAAGGTCGAGATGCACGGCACGACGATCCTCGCCGTGCGCAAAGACGGCAAAGTCGTCGTCGCCGGTGATGGACAGGTGACGTTCGGCAATACCGTGATGAAAGGCACGGCCCGCAAGGTCCGCACCCTCAATGGCGGGCCCGGCAATTCCAAGGTCGTGATCGGCTTCGCCGGCTCGACCGCCGACGCGTTTACGCTATTCGAGCGCTTCGAGGGCAAGCTCAAGGAGTACTCGGGCAATCTGCGCCGCGCCGCGGTCGAGCTCGCGAAGGACTGGCGGACTGACCGTGCCTTGCGGCGCCTCGAAGCGATGTTGATCGTCGCCGACGCGACCGAGACGCTGGTCGTCACCGGCTCGGGCGACGTGGTCGAGCCCGACCCGTCGAACGCGGGCGTCATCGCCATCGGCTCGGGCGGCAAGTTCGCCGAGGCCGCCGCCATCGCGCTGGCGCGTCATTCGAATCTCGGCGTACGCGAGATCGCCACCGAGGCGATGCGCATCGCCGCCGAGATCTGCATCTACACAAACCACAACCTCACGATCGAAGAGGTCGGCTGATGAGCACGACGGACACGAATACCCCTGCGGTCATCGCCAAGCCGGTCACCGACGCGTCGACCCCGAAGGTCCTCGTCGCCGAGCTCGATCGCTATATCATCGGCCAGCACGCGGCCAAGCGCGCCGTGTCGATAGCGCTCCGCAACCGCTGGCGGCGTCAGCAGGTGAAGGGGCCGCTCAAAGATGACATCACGCCGAAGAACATCCTGATGATTGGCCCGACGGGTTGCGGCAAGACCGAGATTGCGCGCCGCCTCGCGAAAATTGCGAAGGCGCCGTTCATCAAGGTCGAGGCCTCGAAGTTCACCGAGGTGGGCTACGTCGGGCGCGACTGCGAGTCGATGATCCGCGATCTGGTGGAGGTCGCGGTGAAGCTCGTCGAGACCGAGGCGCTCGAGCGCGTACAGGAATCGGCGCGCTTCCAGGCGGAGGAGCGCATCCTCGACCGGCTGTTGCCGACGCCGACGCGTCCGGCCTACGAAGAGAAGGTCGAGGACCCGGGTCGTGCCGCGACGCGCGAGAAGCTGCGGCGCCTCCTGCGCGAGGGGCACCTCGACGACAAGGAGGTCGAGATCGAGACGAGCGAGACGCGCGCGCCAATGCTCGATGCGCTCCAGGGCGCCGGCCTCGAGCAGATGGGCATCAACATGAAGGATGCCTTCGGTCACATGTTCCCGAAGAAGACGAAGCGGCGCCGCGTGAAGGTGCCGGAGGCGCTGGAGATCTTGTCGCGCGAGGAGGGCGAGCGGTTGGTCGATCGGGATGCGATCACCTCCGAGGCGCTCGAGCGTGCGCAGCAGAGCGGCATCATCTTCTTGGACGAAATCGACAAGATCGCCGGCCGCGAAGGCGGCAAGCACGGCGGTCCCGACGTGTCGCGTGAGGGCGTGCAGCGGGACCTGTTGCCGATCGTCGAAGGCTCCACGGTCACGACCAAGCACGGCATGGTGAAGACCGACCACATCCTGTTCATCGCGGCCGGCGCCTTCCACATGACGAAGGTCACCGACCTCATCCCCGAGCTGCAGGGGCGCTTCCCGATCCGCGTCGAGCTCGAGTCGCTCACCGAAGACGACTTCGTGCGCATCCTGACCGAGCCCGAGAACTCGCTCATCCGGCAGTACGAGGCGTTGCTCGCGACCGAGCTCGTGCATCTCGAGTTCCTGCCCGACGGCGTGCGGCACATCGCAGCGATCGCCTTCCAGGTGAACGAGCGCAACGAGAACATCGGCGCGCGCCGCCTCCACACCGTGATGGAGCGCCTGTTGGACCGCGTGTCCTTCGAGGCTTCGGACCTGCCGAACAAGGTCGTGCGCATCGATCACGCGTTCGTGCACGAGGCGCTCGCCAACATCGTCCAGGACCCGCGCTTGGAAAACTACATCCTCTGATACGCGGAGCGGCCGGTCGCTGTCGCCTGGGTGCGGGGGTGTGATCGAAATTGAGGGGAATGGCCCTGGGAGCGGGTCGGCCCTGGCAGCCGATGCGGCGAGGAAGGGTTTGCGATGGCAGTGGGTCAAGGCGGGCCCCACTTCCTCGAGTTCTTCGGCTCTCTTCTGCTGCCGATCGCATCCGGGGTTGAGTCAAGTGCCGCCTCACCTCGAATCGCACCTGGATGATGAACCACGGAGACACTGAGAACACGGAGATTTGAAGCTGAGGCATGAGGACGTCTGCGAGCGCGTCATCGGCGTGGCCGTCGAGGTTCATTGGCATCGGGCACGCCAA